>Ga0209117_1000011_pt1 | contig 200562 bp, 191 predicted proteins | sample BlaSpr_A8_OM2_M2_FD_187978 | JGI IMG/M metagenome (GOLD analysis project Ga0209117, IMG submission 187978) | Forest soil microbial communities from Thunder Bay, Ontario, Canada - Black Spruce, Ontario site 2_A8_OM2_M2 (SPAdes) (version 2) | ecosystem: Environmental > Terrestrial > Soil >... | reverse complement strand
CCGAATTAACGAGCTGGCGCGCGAGCTGGAGGTCAAGGCGAAAGCCATTATTGACCTGCTGGCCGGGTACGGCGTCACGGAAAAGAAGACGCACTCGAGCTCCATTCCCGCGGACGTTGCGGAGAAAGTGCGCAAACATCTCCAGGGAGTAGCGGACGCGGAAGCAGCGGCAGAAGCAAAGGCCAAAGCGGAAAAAGATGCGAAGGACGCGGCGGCGAAGGCGGCGCGTATGCGCCTGGCTGCTGCACCGGTAGCGCCTGCGGTTGCGCCACCGAAGCCTGTGGCTCCTGCGCCAGCACCTGTAGCCGGAACGGCAGCGCCTGCCGCAGCCAAACCGGCTGCTCCGGTTGCTCCCGCACCGGCGGCGCCAGCGGTGGCAGTGCCTCCTGCAAGCACAGCGGCTCCTGCGACTACGGCTCCTGCGGCGGCGAAAACTGCGCCGAGCGCGCCTCCTGCGAGCGCACCTGCACCGACTCCGATTCGTCCAGCCGCTCCGGCTGCGCGGCCCGCGGCTCCATCTTCGGCTCCAACGGGAGTCCCGGCCCAACGGCCGGCGGCGGGAAGTCCTGCGCCGCGACCTGGGCAAGCGACGGGCACACAACCATCGGCAGTGCGTCCTGCGGCGGCGGCTTCTGGCACACGGCCTTCGGCTCCGGCGCGTCCGCCCATGCCGACCGGCGGGAACCGTGGACCGCTTCCAAACACTGCGCCGGGAAGTCAGCGCCAGGGCGGACCGCGTCCGGGTCAACCGATGCGTCCGATGCCGGCGGGGCAAGGCGGGAGGCCGTATCCTTCGCGTCCGAGTGGACCGGGCGGGTTGGGTGGCGGACCTGCGGGCCAGCCAAGACCATTTGAGCAGCGGCGCGGCGGGGTGCCCACGGGCACGCGTCCGGGGCAGCGCGCGCCGGGGCGTCCCGGGATGTTGCCGCCGTTGCCGCCGGATAAAGCGCCTTCGAAGGCTGAGCCGGGCAAGCCGCTCTATACGCGGCGGCCGACGCAGCGGCAGCGTCCGGCGCTGGACAAGCGAGAGATTGAGGGCGAGCGCAAGCTGCACCCGACGCGGCAGCGTCCGGGAGCAGGGCGAGCCGTAGCGGCGGTGATTGCGCCGCCGGAGCCGCGCCCGCCACGGGATGTGACGATTACAGAAGGCATCACCATTCGCGAACTCGCGGAGAAGCTCGATGTGCGCGCGAAGGATCTGTTGAAGACGCTGCTGGATCGTGGCGTGTTTGCCAGCATCAACCAAGCGCTGGATGTTCCGACGGCAACGACGTTGGCGGAAGCGTTCAGCGGCGTGGTCAGTGTGGTCTCCCTGGAAGAGGAGATGGTGCTGGAGGTTGCCAAGGAAGAGACTAAAGAGAGTCTGAAGCCGCGGCCACCGGTGGTAACGGTGATGGGACACGTCGACCACGGGAAGACCAGCTTGCTGGATGCGATTCGCAGCGAGGACGTGGCGGCAGGCGAAGCGGGCGGCATCACGCAGCACATCGGCGCATACAAAGTACAGGTGAACAATCGCAGCGTGGTGTTCATCGATACGCCGGGCCACGAGGCATTCACGCGCATGCGTGCGCGCGGCGCGAAGGTGACGGACATTGTCGTTTTGGTGGTAGCGGCGGATGACGGCGTTATGCCGCAGACGAAAGAAGCGATTGATCACGCCAAAGCGGCGAATGTGTCGATTGTGGTGGCGATCAATAAGATTGATAAGCCAGAGGCGCAGCCGGAACGTGTGAAGCGCCAGCTTGCGGACAACGGGTTACTGCCTGCGGAATGGGGCGGCGACACGGAATTTGTGGAAGTTTCGGCGAAGCAAAAAACGGGAATCGAAAAGTTGCTGGAAACGTTGCTGTTGGTGGCGGACTTGCGCGAGCTGAAGGCGAATCCGGATGCGCCGGCGACCGGCACGGTGCTGGAGTCGCGCGTCGATAAAGGGCGCGGGCCGGTTGCCACGATTTTGGTGCAGAACGGAACTTTACAGCCGAGTGATTTCTTTATTTGCGGTGCGGTGTTCGGCAAAGTGCGCGCGATGTTTGACGATCACGGTCGCACGGTGAAAGACGCGCCGCCTTCCACCCCGGTGGAAGTGCTGGGTTTGCAGGGCGTGCCGGAAGCGGGCGACAATTTCCAGGTTACGGATGAAGCGAAGGCGCGGCACATTGTCGAATATAGGCAAGGCAAGCAGCGCGACGCGGCGCTGGCGCGCACTTCCGGTGCGCGGATCACGCTCGATCAATTACATGAGCAGTTGAAGTCGGGTGACGTGAAGGAATTGGGAATTGTGATCAAGGCCGACGTGCAAGGCTCGGTGGAAGTGCTTAGCGAAATGCTGCCGAAGCTTTCGACGGATCAGGTGAAGCTGAAAATTATCGGATCGGGCGTCGGTGCGGTGACGGAAAACGATATCCTGCTGGCGTCGGCGTCGGGCGCGATCGTGATTGCGTTTGGCGTGCGTCCGGACCGCAAGGCCCTGGACCTGGCGCAGCAAGAGCACGTGGACGTTCGCACGCACACTATCATCTACGAAGTTTCCGACGAGCTTAAGAAGGCGATGGAAGGCCTGCTGGAGCCGGTGATTCAAGAGACCTACGTGGGCCGCGCAGAAGTGCGCAATACGTTCCGCGTCAAGGGCGCAGGTACGGTGGCGGGCTGCTACGTTGTGGATGGCGTGCTCAAGCGCGACGCGCAGGTACGCGTGGTGCGCGACGGAGCGATCGTTTACACGTCGAAGCTCAGCTCGCTAAAGCGCTTCAAGGACGACGCCAGCGAAGTGCGCACGGGCTTCGAGTGCGGCGCAGGGATCGCGAATTTCAACGACGTGAAAGTGGGCGATATACTGGAATGCTTCCAGGTGACGAAGCTGAGCGCGGCGGAAGCCGCAGCGCAGAGCACGCCCGCGTCGCGCAAGTAAACGGCAAGCCGTCCCGGAGCCGCTCATGCCGGTCGGTCTACTTACCCTCGAACTGTACATTCCGGACGCACATTCGCTGAAGGACAAGCGGCAGATCGTACGCAGCTTGAAAGACCGGCTGCGGCGGCATTTCAACGTCGCGGTGGCGGAGATGGAATACCAGGACGTTTGGCAGCGCTCGATCATTGGCGTGGTGACGTTGTCTACCGCCGAACAGCATGTGGAAGAGTCGCTGCAGTTGGTGCTGAAAGAAGCGGACCGGCTGCTGGGTCCGGTCTTGGTGAATCACGTCGTGGAAATGATTTAAAGGCTTAGGATGAGTCCGACAAATCACCGTCATGAACGCGTGGGCGAGGAAATTGCCCACGAAATCAACGCCATGCTGGCCGGAGAGCTGAAAGATCCGCGACTGGAAGGCACGGTGGTGGTCAGCGAAGTGCGTGTGCAACCGGACATGAAGCACGCGCGCGTGTTCGTGAGCATGCTGGGCAGCAGCAAAGAACAGGCGGACGCCATCAAAGCGCTGGAGCACGCTTCGGGTTTTATTCGGAGCGAGCTCATCGAGCGTCTGCAGTTGCGGCGCTTGCCGGAGCTGCACTTCACGCTGGACCTTTCACAAGAGCACGTCGAACGCATCGAGCAACTCCTGAAGGAGATGAAGAAGGACAAGCCTTCTTCTGAGCTTTGATTCCTAACTTCTGATTTCATGCCAAAACAGCCGCAACCAGCGCCTTTCGATGGCGCCCTGGTAATCGACAAGCCAAAGGGGAAGACATCGCACGACGTCGTGGACGCGGTGCGGCACCTTGTGGGCTTTCGGCAGATCGGACACCTTGGCACGCTCGATCCGCTCGCCACTGGTGTCCTTGTGTTGCTGCTGGGGCGGGCCACGCGGCTGGTGCAGTTCTACGCCGGACGCCGCAAGCGATACACCGCGGGATTTCGCTTTGGTTTTGCGACGGACACGTACGACTCCGACGGTGAGGCGCAAGGGTTGGACGCCGCGCCGTCTCTCGACAAGTCTGTGCTGGAAGGTTTAGCTAGCGAACGCGTTGGCCGCTTTCAGCAAACACCGCCTGCTTTTTCAGCGAAAAAAGTGAAGGGTCGCCCTGCGTACGAGCTGGCCCGCAAGAAACAGCCCGTCGAACTAAAGCCAGTTGACGTCGAGTTGTTTGAGTTCAGATTAAACGAGCTTGAGGGCAGCGTCGCGCGCTTTATCATCGAGTGTTCGTCGGGCACATACATACGTTCACTGGCGCACGAAATGGGGCAGAAGCTCGGATGCGGCGCGCATCTTGCGGAAATCGAACGGACAGCGGTTGGGGAATTTTCGCTGGAGCAAGCGGTGAAGCTCGAAGAGCTTGCGGAAGCGGCGCGAGCGGGCAAGTTTGGCGACTATGTCATCCGGCTGGAGAATTTGCTGCCGAATTTTCCGCGCGTGAACGTGCTGCCGATTATCGAGCGACGCGTGCGGCACGGCACAAAGTTCAATGTGACGCTGGCGCAAGTGCAGCCCGGCCGCGTCGAGCCTCCGCCCGGCGCGACGACACAGCTCGATGGCGGCGAACCGCGTCCGCCGCGGCTACGCGTTTTCAACCAGCAGAACAGCTTGATTGCGATTGCGGAAGCCGTGGTGCCTCGCACGTATCAACCGATTGTGGTGTTTGAACCGCTGCCCTAGCACACGTTAGGGCTGCGGCTGGTCTGGAGGCTGCTGCGGCACATTACCTCGTACGGCGCCGCGGCCGCCTGCCGTGTCCCCGCGTCCGGCGAAGATGCTGCGAGCGTTGCGAATCGGATCGCGAAGCCGTCGCGGCGTAACAAGAATCACGAATTCCGTATTTTTCAGCGAATTGTTCCTGCCGCCGAAAGCGTAGCCGAGTCCGGGAAGATTGGCGAAGCCAGGGAGGCCGACCAGCGAACGTGTTTCTTGGTTGTCCAATAGTCCGCCAATGAGTGTCGTTTCGTCGTCCTTGACGCGGACGGTTTGCGTTAGCGTGCGGTTGGAGATAACGGGGATGCCGTTGATATTGGCGCCCGCAAGCGCACGGATTTCGAATTCGAGCTGCAGCGTGACCTCGTGCTGCGAGTGCAGCGTCGGGGTGGCCTTGACCTTCACGCCCAGGTCGATGAATTCGGATGCTGGGTAGGGAGTTTGCGTGGTGCTCGTACCGGTGGCGAAGGATGGTGAGTCCTGGATCACTGTGACCACTCCCTGATTCGGCGTGACGCCCAATGCCGTCAGCGCTACATCCGGCAGCGCGGTCGAGGTCAGGATGGCGCTGATGATCGCGCTGGGACTTGCGGGCGTGCCAATCTCAATGCGGTTTGAAAATGTGCCCCCCCCAAGGCCTACATAAATTCCCAGTGTGCTCTGGCCCTTGTTGGTGACCGCCAGGGAAGGGAAGTTGCCTCCTGTAAAGTTCGCAATGACGATGCCTGCCGGTGTTGCGGCGGTGGGGAGTGGAGATCCAGGAGGGGCGGTGAAAGTTCCATCGAGGTTGTTGCTGCCGAGCAGGATGGAAACGGTATTGTCGCCCTGATTGACGACAGCGAGGTCGGGAACAGTGTCGCTATTCAAGTCACCTGTGGCGATGGCCACCGGAGATTTCCCCACGGTGATTGGCGAATTCGGCGCTTCCGTGAAACTAATGTTGGAATTCGCGTCTACGGAGCCCAGCAAGATCGCGACATTGTTGGTGGACTGATTCACCACTGCAAGGTCGACTTCGGGGCTGTTGGTCGTTGAATTTCTCGCTCCGCGGAAATTGGCGGTTACCATCGCCAGCGGTCCTTTCTCGGAGACGGCGGAGGTGTTAGTCAGAGCGAAAGGGGAGCGGGGAAACTCAACAAAGCCACCTTTGCCATCGCCTTTTAAGACGGAGATTGTGTTGTCGTCTTTGTTTGCTACCGCGAAGTCGGCGTTTCCGTCGCCGTTGAAGTCCGCCACGACAACGGAACTAGGGTTCTTTCCGACGGGGTACGGAGAGCCGGCAGCTTCCCGAAACGTGCCGTCGCCGTTTCCGAGCAGGACAGTTACGTTATTGGACGTGGAATTGGCGATGACCAGATCAGCAGTGGGCGTCGCCACGCCGGAGGCGCTGGTGACGGTGTTGCCGAATACGCCGGCGACGATGGCCGAAGGCGCCGTCTCCGTCTTCGCCAGAGCGATTGGGGAACCAGTGGCTGCCGCGAAATTTCCATTGTTCTGATTCAGCAGAATGCTGATGGTGTTGTCGCCCTGATTGGCTACCGCCAAGTCTGGCAGACCATCGATATTGAAATCACTCGCTGCCAGTGCGACAGGATTGTTGCCCACAGCGAAAGAGGTTTCCGGAAACGTGGTGGAACTTGGCACGCCAAGGAACGAGGTGCTGTTAGTCTTTGAACCGACGGCGGTGCCCAGGCTGCCTGACAAAAGAGAGAGTGTCACGGGGAAGCGATCGCCCACAAAGAAGGTCGCGGGCTTGCCGTCTTGTGCGCGCAGCAAGACTTGACGGCCGCTTTGCACCAAATTGAGCGCATCAGAAAAATTAGCGGCTACACCCGGGAGGGTTAGTAGAAACGTGGTATAGCCGCCGCCAAAGAGGGTGAATCCTGGAATGCTGGAAAGGCCTTTGGCGCTGAGAAGTTGCCCGAGAATCGTGAGCGCATTGTTGAGATCGGAGGCCTTCTGCAACGAACGCACGTCGCTGGGGCTGATTAAGAACGCCCGCGAGGAGGAAGGCGGGGTGATGCCAAGCTGCTGGGCCTTGTTGCGGTCCACCTCAAGCAGCTCGATTTCGAGCATCAGCTCGCCGCGCGCGCGATCGATCTGGCGAATCAGCTCCGCAGCCAGAGCCAGCCGTTCGGGAGCGTCGCGCATGGTGATGGTGCGGCTGCGGGTGTCCAAGTCGATGCGCGCTGCGCCGGTGATCTCGCGCAGCATGCGCACCAGTTCCGTCATTTCTTCGGGGCTCGGCGAAGAGGGCAGCGGAAACGTTTGCTCCGCCTGCAAGCCGAACTGGCGGCGCTTTTCAAGCGTGTCCGGGGCCACAAACATCAGGGTGGCGGTCACCGGCCTCCAGAAAGTCCCCGTCGTCGTGCCCAGGAGCGAGACCGCGGTGTTGAAATCCACGTTCTTGAGCTGCATGCGTACTTGCCGCGAAACCACGTCAGGGTCGAAGGCAGCCTTGACGCCAAAAGCCTGCGCTACTTGCTCGTAGGCGCTGCGCGTGTCACCGTGAAGGTCAAAGCTGCGCCTCCCGCCCTGCGTTTTCAGGCGCGGCATCCCGGAGATTTTAGTGGTGGCCAGGGGCGGCTCATCATCTTGCATCGACTCCATTTGCGCATAGCGCTCAGCCACATTTTTGTTGGTGGGGTCGATGCGCATCGCTGTGTTGAGCTCTTCTTTGGCTTGCGGAAGCTTGCCTGCGAGGGCCAGTTGCTCGGCCTTATCCGCGTGTTCGCGAATAAGCCTGGAGCGCAGTGCGGCGCCACGGCCGACCAGCGCGAGGTTCTGCGGTGCGAGGCGAGCGGCTTGATCGTAGGCCAGCAGGGCCTCGTCAACGCGGCCGTCGGCTTCGGCTTTTTCACCACGCTCAACCAGCTTTTGCGCGCGTTTTGGATCCGGCCTGACGATGGCATTGGGGGCTGCGGAAGAGAGCTGGGGCTGCTGCGCGGGAGTCGAGACACAGAGCAGCAGGGACAAGGCAAGCGAAGCAGCTTGGCGGAGCGGCGCTAGGCTCATGGATGGCTGGCTCGAGGCACCAACATTCTACGCGAGGAAATGCACGGGGAGTGCGGCTTGACGCTGGTGGGGAGGGACGCGTAAACTGGTATTGGTAGTTGCAAATGACTTTCAACTGGAGATTTCTTGCTCGCTGCCTTTCTCATCGCTCTCCGTGAAGGTGTGGAAGCCGCCCTCGTTGTCGGCATCATCCTCGTTTATCTATCTCGTACAGGCCGCGCGCACCTCGCGCGCTTTGCCTGGTACGGCGTCGCCGCTGCTGCGGCACTGAGCCTGGCGGTAGCCATGGCTTTGCAGCACTGGCGCATCAGCGAAGACGGCTTCGAAGGCCTGTTGCTTCTACTGGCCGCCTTCTTCGTGGTTACGATGATCATTTGGATGAATCGCGTTGCGCGCCATCTTAAAAAAGATATTGAGCAAAAAGTGGAATCCTACGCCGTGCGCGCTGGCCGCGCCGCGGGTTTAGGAATTTTTCTATTTGTGTTCTTGATGGTGGTGCGGGAGGGCGTGGAGCTGGCGCTGATTTTGCGCGCCGTGGAAATGTCGACCGAGGGCTTGCAGACAGGGATCGGGACGATTCTCGGCATTGCAGCCGCGGTTGCTGTGGGCCTTTTCTTCTTCAAAGGCACACTGCGCGTGCCATTGCATCGATTTTTCGCGGTAACCAGCGCGATCTTGATGCTCGTAGCGTTTCAATTGGCGCTGACCGGTTTGCACGAGCTCAGCGAGGCGCGCTGGCTGCCTTCCAGCAAGCAGGAGATGGCGCTGATCGGCCCCATCGTGCGTAATGACCTATTTTTCTTTGTGTTTGTTTTTGGCGCGGCGGCGCTGCTGATTTTGCGGGAATGGCAGTCCGCTTCGCACGCTAAATCGGCGAAAGAAGCCACAGGGGACGCGGAACGGCGGCTTCTGGAATCCCAGAACCGGAGGGCGCAGCGCTGGATGATGGCGTCTGCGATCGCGTGCCTGGCGGTCATATTGGTGCTTACGGCGGATTTTATTTACACGCGTGCGAATTCGGCGCCGCCGGCTTCGCGGCCGATTGCTGCGGTTGACAATGAAGTGCGCGTTCCTTTGAGCGAGGTTCAGGATTCGAACATGCATTTGTTCACCGTGAATCTCGGCGGTCAATCGCTGCGATTCATGGTCATCAAAAAACCGAACGGGTATGGAACGGCGCTCGATGCTTGCCGGATTTGCGGGGCAGAAGGCTACCGGCAGGATGGGCAGAATGTGGTGTGCCGTCACTGCGGCTCGGCGATTTATGTGCCCTCGATTGGCGAGCAGGGCGGCTGCAATCCCATTGGCGTATCGGCGCATGTTGAGAGCGGCGACCTGGTGATGGATGTGAGTTCGCTGACGCAAGCGGCAAAAGAGGTGCCGCAGTAGCAACGGCGGTCCTGTCTTCGCCTTCGTCATGTGCGGATGATGGCCTGCGACGCATACATCCAGAAGTGAATATGAGCAAACAACTTTCCTGATCTTCTCAAAAAATGTTTCTACGACTCGTTGCCGATTCTTTCAGCCGCCGACCGCGGCACAAGCTCCTCACCGGTGCGGCGCTCGCATTGGGCATGGCCGTCGCTACAGCGGCGCTGAGCGTTTCCCTGGACGTTGGCGATCGCCTGGCGCGCGAGTTCCGCAGCCTGGGCGCGAATCTGCTGGTTACGCCGCAAGTCGATTCGCTGCCGCTGGAGATTGGCGGAGTCGATTATCGGCCGGTAAATGCTGGCGCGTATCTGCCCGAATCCGACCTCGGCAAGCTAAAAACAATTTTCTGGCGCAACAACATCGTCGCCTTCGCCCCGATGCTTGAAATTCAGGCTCATGTCCTGCCCATGGGCGGGAACTGGTCGGACACTTCACTGATTGGAACGTGGGCGGAACACGAGGTAAGTCTTCCCAACGGCGGAACATTTAGCACAGGAGTTGTAAAGTCTAATCCGTGGTGGCGAATCGACGGACGTTGGTTTTCGGAGAATAGCAAAGAGTGCGTGGTCGGAATCGACTTTGCTAGGAAAAACGGAATCAAAGTGGGCGACTTTCTTTCCATATCAATCGGGGGCTACGTTACCAAGATTCCCGCGCCTGAAAAAGTCACCGGCATATTGTCGTCTGGCGGCCCAGAAGATAACGCTGTCATCGTTTCACTCTCAACAGCTCAGATCCTCGCGGCGAAACGCAGCCAATACCGAAAACTGTACGTCAGCGCCCTCACCAAGCCCGAAGACGACTTCGGCCGCCGCGACCCACATTCAATGACGCCGACGGAACTCGAACGCTGGAGTTGCAGTCCCTATGTCTCCTCGATCGCGTATTCGATCAAGCAGGTGCTCCCCGGCGCGAATGTGCGCGTGATTCGTCGCGTGGCGGAGGGTGAGGGCGCGATCCTCACGCGCGTGCGCACTCTGTTGTGGCTGGTTACATTTGCTTCGTTGCTAGCGGCAGCGCTTGCCGTTGGCGCTTCGTCGGCCGCGTCGGTGATTGAGCGGCGCACGGAGATTGGGTTGATGAAGGCGCTGGGCGCTGGCTCTGGGACCGTGGGTTTTTTGCTGGCGGCGGAGCAACTTCTGCTGGCGCTGGTCGGTGGAGGGCTCGGCTACGCGTTGGGCATTCTGCTCGCTCGCCTGGTGGGTCAAAAAATCTTTGGTGTCGCGCCGGAGTTTTCTTTCCTCGTGCTCGCTGTGATCGTTGGTCTCGCTGCTGTTGTCACGCTTCTTGGCAGCGCGATCCCGCTGCGGCGTGCTTCGCGCTATGAGCCTGCGCCTATTTTGCGAGGCGAATGATGCCAGACCGCAAAATGTTCTGGCGCATCATTCGCCGCCTGCTCGCAGCGAATCGCGGACGGCTGTTTGTGATCTTGCTCGCGCTGGGTGCTGGGGCCGCCATCACCGCCGCGTTGCTGAATCTTCAGGTCGACGCCACGCGCCGCCTGACGACCGAGTTTCGTACGTTCGGTGCAAACGTCATTGTTTCTGAGCACCAATCCGAACAGGCATCCCGCTCACCGACGATGCCAGAGTCTGTTTTGGACGGCTTACCTTCGTCAAACAACAATCGATCCATCTCCGCGGCAGCTTTTCTCTATGCAACCGTGGAAGCTACCGTTTACGCCGATGAGCAAATAGGCACAAAGCCGCTTTGGTCGGGACCCGTCATAGTCGCGGGCTATCGATACATTGGGAACGAGCTGGGGAATTTAATTCCTTACAAAGTCGTGGACGGCAAAAATACGGTTGTTCGGGACACCGATATTTGTGACATCGGTGAGCAAGTAGCAAAACAATCCCATGCTCGCCCAGGTGAAATTTTCAAGCTAAGGACCCAAAACGCGGAGGCCAGTTGTGTCATTTCCGAGCTGAGGAGTTTTGGGGGCTCTGAGGATAGTCAAATTTTCGTTTCCATGAAAACAGCTCAGGGTCTCACTGGACTGACGAAACAAGTCAGCTTGCTTCAACTCAGCGTTCCGGGCACACCGGCTCAAATCGACGCGTATATCGCGGAATTGAAGGGGAAACTCCCTGATGTCGACGTGCGGCCGATACGCCAGTTCACCGAGGGGGAAGCGAAGATTTACAACCGCATCAGTGGAATCTTGTCGGCTACCGTCGCGCTTGTGCTTGTGCTTACCGGACTCTGCGTTATGGCGGCGATGACGAATGTTGCGATGGAGCGGCGTAACGACGTCGGTTTGATGAAAGCCATCGGCGGCGCCACCCGTCGTGTGTTGCGACTCTTTCTTGCGGAGGCCGCGCTGCTGGGCCTGACCGGCGGCGTTCTCGGTGCGGCCGTTGGCATTTTGCTTTCGATGTGGTTGGGCAAGGCGGTCTTCGGCATTGCGGCGCGTCCGCGCTTGATTGTGTATCCTGTAGCTGTGGCACTGACCATCATCGTCGCGATTGCCGGCGCGTATCCGCTACGGAGGCTAGCCAATATTCGCCCAGCAGCGGTCTTTCGGGGTGAAGCGTGAGCCCCGCCGCCCAAGTTTTGATCGAATCGCTCACGAAAAAGTATGGTTCGCTGCGCGCAGTCGATAGCCTGAGTTTTAGCATCGCATCCGGCGAATGGGTCGCGCTCATGGGACCATCTGGCTCTGGCAAGACCACGCTCATCAATATTCTTGGTGGCCTGGATACGCTGACCTCCGGAAATGTGATTGTCGACGGGGTCGATCTGGCGAAGCTCAGCGAAGGCGAGATGGTTCGCTACCGCTCCGAGAAAGTCGGTTTCGTCTTCCAGCAGTTTCATCTTGTGCCATACCTGACGGCGCTCGAAAATGTGATGCTCGCGCAGTACTTCCACAGTGTCACAGATGAGCAGCAGGCCAGCGATGCATTGCACCACGTGGGCTTGGGCGACCGCCTGACCCATGTTCCCGCGCAGCTCTCCGGCGGCGAGCAGCAGCGTGTGGCCATTGCCCGCGCGCTCATCAATCAGCCCAAGCTGATTCTAGCGGACGAGCCAACCGGCAATCTCGACGAGGTCAACGAAGCTATCGTCTTGCAAATTTTTCGCGAGCTGCACAACGCGGGCCACACAATCCTGATGGTCACGCACGACCCGGACATCGCGCGCCAGGCTGACCGCCGCATCGAACTCGCGCACGGTCACCTGCAATTCGATACCGCGCAGCACGGCCCCGGCCACCCGCTTGCTTGCCCACTTGTCAACACCGCGGATTGCTGCACCAACATCTCCTCCGACGACGAGATTCGCTTTGATCATCTGCTCGAGCAAATCTGGATTTGCGGCGAGGAAGGAAAGCCGGCACATGTCGAGATTCTTCACGCCACCGGACCGGCTGGCCGTCTTCCGGTCTTGCCGGATGAGCCTGCCGCGCGCGTGCTCGGCCGCATGTCGGAGTTGCAGTTAGTGGAATTGCAAAATGGCGAAGTACAGTTGACGCCGGGCGGCAGCCGCCGCGCCCGCGACGTGGTGCGCCGCCATCGGTTGGCCGAGCGGCTCTTCAAGGATACGTTTGCGGTCGATGATTCCGAAGCTCGCAACCAAGCTTGCAAGTTCGAGCACATCATCAGCCCCGAACTCGACCAGCGCATCTGTAGCTTCCTCGGCCATCCGAAAACGTGCCCGCATGGCAACCCCATCCCGCCTGGCGACTGCTGCAACGGCAAGAGCAAGCCTTGACGGTTTTGCCCAAACGCACGATGCCCATTCCTCTTGATTCCCGGAAAAAACCTTCCACGGTAAAAGTCCATGTCACCAGCGGCGTCGGCGTCGACATCACTTGGTCTGATGGTCATTCGAGTCACTACGATTTTGCTTATCTTCGCGAGGAATGCCCCTGTGCCACCTGCAATGACGAGCGGATAAGAAAAAGCGCCTTTGCCAGTCCCGGCCCCGCTTCTGCCACCGCTTTGCCGATGTTTAAGCCCAAACCGCGCGCGCAAGCCGCCACGAAGGTCGGCAATTATGCCATACAAATTACGTTCACGGATGGCCACGCCACCGGCATCTTCAGTTACGACCACCTCCGCACCATCTGCCCCTGTCCTGACTGCGCAAGAGCATTTCGCTCCGCCGCGGGCGAATAGTTCATCGGCAACTCCGGTTATCCAGGTACAATCGCCGCCATAGATTGGAATCTCCCGGTTGAGGTGCGCGCGATGAAGCTCCTCCTTCGTAGAGCTCTCTTTATTTTTGCAGTGCTATTACTCCAGCCGATCGCGCGTCTTCATGCGAAACCGTCAGGCCAATGCAGTGATGCGGAACTGCTGATCCGCAATGCGAAAATCATCACCATGGATCGCACACACTCAATCGCAACTTCCATGGCGATTCGCGATTCGCACATTCTCGCGGTGGGCAGCGACGCCAAACTGGCGTCCTGCGCCGGCCCGCGCACGCAGAGTCTCGATCTGCAGGGGCATGTTGTTCTGCCGGGACTGATTGACGTTCACACACACGCGCTCGAATGGGCGAAAAACTTGCTAAGGAACGACGTGGATCCCGGGTATCCCAAGGTTCATTCCATCGCCGAAATCACGAAGTTAATCGCTGAGCGCGCCTCAACTTTGCCCAGCGGCAAGTGGATTCGCGGCGCCGGCTGGGATGAGTCCAAGCTTGCTGAGCGTCGCTACATAACGCGAAAGGATCTCGACGCCGTCGCACCGAATAATCCTGTCTGGCTTGAGCACTTCACCGGGCACCTCGGCGTCGCCAACACCCGCGCGCTCGAACTAGCTCACCTTACGCGCGATACGCCAACACCCAGCGGCGGCGTCATCGATAAGGACGGCTCCGGCGAGCCCACCGGCGTATTGAAAGACACCGCGCAATTGCTGGTGCAGGCCGTCCTTCCTCCCGATCGGCCGGATCTCGCGCTCAAAGCCGTTCGGTTGGTCACGCAAAAAGCTTTGGAGGTTGGTCTCACAACCATCCACGATATATGTCTTCCCGCGGATTCCATGCGCGCCTATCAACAAGCTCGCAGAGAGGGTTGGCTCAAGCTTCGCGTGCAAATGGCGCCACTGGTCTCATCGGTTGCGGAAGCTCAGGCCCTGGCCGATGCTGGCGTTTACACCGGCTTCGGTGACGATTATCTGAAGCTCGGTGCCGTCAAGATGTTCGCCGATGGCGGCATGGCCGCGAAGACCATCGCCGTCTACGAACCCGCCGCCGGCGAGCCCGGCAATCTCGGCCTGCTCATCTGGAAGCCCGAGGACATGCAGAAAGCGCAGCACATTCTCGCTGCCGCGGGCTGGCAGCTCGAGACGCATGCGATTGGGGACCGGGCGATAGATGCAGTCCTCGATTCCTACCAATCGGTGATGCAAGATCTCGGATTGAAAGAGCCGCGCTTTCGCATCGTTCACGCTAGCTTCTCTACGCCCGCAATTCAAAAACGCCTTGGCGATCTTCATGTTCTGGTCGACGGCAATCCGGCTTTTGTCTACTGGCTGGGCGCATTTTTCTCGAAGTATGGCTCGCAGCGTGTGCGTTGGACCTACCCGGCCAAATCCTATTTCGATAACGGCATTGTGGCTGCTGGCACCTCCGATGTTTACGTGACGCCGATCAGTCCTTGGTGGGGAATCTGGGCCTTGGTGGCGCGCCGCGAAATGCAGAGCGGTCAAATCCTCGCGCCCGAAGAGCGCGTCAGCATCGTGCAAGCGCTCGAGATGTACACGCGCAATCCGGCGTACAGCGGCTTCGAAGAAAATCAAAAAGGGTCGCTCAAGCCCGGCAAGCTTGGCGATTTTATTGTGGTGGACCGCGACGTGCTCCATGTTCCCGCGGACGAACTGAAAGACGTGCAAGTTTTGAAAACTTTTGTCGGCGGCGAACTGATTTCCACGAAAGCCGTACCGCGCAAGCTCGCCAGACGCCCATGAATTCGCTAACTCGGCGCACTTTCCTCGAAAGGTTGTCTGCGCTGGCCGCTGGTAATCTGCTTGCGCGTGTGGCGCCGAACGCCCTTGCAAACGACAGCGGGGAGTCTCAAGTCAACATTTCGACAGCTTATGGCGTTCATCTTTCGTCAGCTAGACTTCGCGCCGGAAAAATGCGAGCATTTTAATCTGCTAGGTCATAAGTTCACCCAGACATGAGCAGCACTCCTACCAACCCCGCTGCCAAGAGCGGCCGGGGCAACGGCATTCCGCGCGTCATCGTAGCTACCACCGCTCTCCTTACTTTTATCTCCTTTTGGCGCGCTGCCGCTATCGTTCTGAACGACCTGGCTTCCTCGGCCTACTACGCCGGCGGTGAAGCCGAAGGGTTCATCGGCAAGACCGCGCCTTGGTTCATCCTGGCAATCATGCTGTTTTCCTACGCCGTGCGCGCGGTGTACGTGGAAAGCTGCAGCATGTTCGTGCGCGGCGGGGTGTACCGCGCGGTCAAACAGGCGCTCGGTGGCGCATTGGCGAAATTCAGCGTCTCCGCGCTGATGTTCGACTACATCCTCACGGGGCCCATCAGCGGGGTGTCCGCCGGGAAGTATCTCGGCGGCTTGCTCAGTGAGCTCTCCCAGCATGCCCACCTGAGCGGAGCTTTTTCGGAATCGACGATGGCCGGGATCGCCACCATCTTCGCGATCGCCGTCACGGCGTATTTCTGGTGGGAGAACACCAAGGGTGTAGCTGAATCGAGCGAAAAGGCGCTGCACATCATGAAGCTGGTCACCGTGATGGTGGTGCTGCTGATCGGCTGGTGCATTTATACGGCCGTGCTCCGCCATTCGACACTTCCGCCGTTTCCGTATCCCCGGAATCTTCGGTTCAGCCCCAACGCACTGGGATGGCTTGCTCACACTACTTTGCCTCAAATTGGCGCAATCGCCATTTTGATCGCGCTTGGGCATTCCGTGCTGGCCATGAGCGGCGAAGAATCCCTCGCGCAGGTGTATCGCGAAATTGAAAGTCCCAAACTCCAAAACCTGAAAAAAGCAGGCTTGGTCATCTTCGTCTATAGCCTGGTGTTCACCTCACTCGTGTCCTTCTTCGCCGTGATGATCATTCCCGACGACATCCGGCAACACTACCTGGAAAACCTCATCGGCGGATTGGCCATGAACCTTCAGGGTCCGCTGATCGCCCGCCTGATCTTCCATGGCTTTGTGGTTGTGGTTGGAACGCTCATTCTTGCCGGTGCGGTGAATACGGCGATCGTCGGCTCCAATGGCGTGCTGAACCGAGTTTCCGAGGATGGCGTGCTTACCGAGTGGTTCCGGCAGCCACATCCGCGCTTTGGCACCAGCTATCGCATCATCAATATCGTCGTGGGCTTGCAGATCCTCACGATTCTAATTAGCCGCGGCAATGTCACTTTCCTCGCGAATCTGTACGCTTTCGGCGTGGTCTGGAGTTTCGCGATGAATGGCCTGGCGGTATTGGTCTTGCGTTACACGCGTCCGGGCCAACGGGAGTTCCAGGTTCCTCTGAACTTCCATATTCGCGGCGTGCAGATTCCGGTGGGCCTCGGCCTGATTACACTCACCTTGTTCGCTATCGCCGTCACGAACCTGTTCACCAAGCCAGTAGCCACAATCGCCGGTGGAATTTTTTCCGTGATTTTGTACGTCGTGTTCACCATTTCCGAGCGCCGCGCCAGAAACCGCGGCGTGGCTCATGTGGAGATGGACCAGTTCAATCTCGAGCTGGAAGGCGAGCTAAGTCCCGAGGCTGTCGGCGCGCGGCCGGGGAATATTCTTGTGCCCGTCAGCAACCACTTCAATCTGTATCACCTTGGGAACGTTCTCGACCGCATCAAGCCCGGCCGGCGCGACGTGGTGGTCCTTCATGTGCGGCTCCTGAGGCGTTCCGCATCCGGCGAAAACGAACTGGACGCCGATCAGCTCTTCGGCAGCATCGAGCAGCACTTGTTTTCCCAGGCGCTCTCCATGGCGGAAAAGCGCGGGAAATCGATTCGATTGGCCGTCGTCGCCGCTAATGACCTGTGGGATGGTATTTTGCGCGCTGCCACCGCGCTGCAGTCCAGCACCATTGTCATAGGCCGCTCCGCCAAGGACAACACTGAAGAGCAGGCGCGGCAAATCGGCGAGGGTTGGGAAAAACTGCCGGATCCGAAGCCGCAATTCAACCTGGAAATTCATCTGCCCAACGGCGACAAGATTTACAAAGTGCTCGGGCCGCACGCGCCCAACCTCACCGCTAACGAAGTAAATCTCCTGCATCGCCTGTGGCTGCGGTTCAGCGAATCGCTCGCGCGCGAAGAGCTGCACCACCACGATGTGGTGCACTTCGCCTTAGAAGAAGTTCAGAAGGAGATTGAGGAAGGCCACGAAGATGAGGTCGTCAATCGCTTGCGCAACCATCTGGAATCCAATCAGAGCAAGCGCAAATCCAAGGTCTAACTCGTCGCGCTTTTGCGTTCGTCCCTTCTAGACATCTAGTCTCTAATCACCAGCCTGTGCTTCACGCAATTTGCGCCGTGCAATATGGGCACTTCCCTGCCTTGAGGGGAATCGTCATCGCGCATTGGGGACACTCTTTTGTTATAGGCGAGACAGGTTGCGCGGGCTTTTTAGTCCAGCGGTTCACCTGTTGCACCAACAGGTAGACCGCAAACGCCACGATCAAAAAATTGATCACAGTGTTTACGAACTGTCCGTAATTAATCGTCGGCACGGCTTCCTTCCTAGCAGCAGCCAGCGTGTCATAGTGTTTTCCATCCAGGCTGATAAAGAAATCGGTAAAGTTGACATGGCCGAACAAGCGTCCAATCGGCGGCATGATGACATCATCCACTAGCGAAGACACGATTTTTCCGAACGCTGCCCCAATGATGACGCCCACAGCCATATCCAAAACATTGCCCCGCATGGCGAATTCCTTGAATCCCTTGAACATGAGCATCTCCTCGTTCGTTTTGGTCGGCCTGTCGACGGATGTTCCGTTGCGCGGATCATATCTAAGGAAGAAGCGAAAGCCAGAAGAGAAAGGCTTCAGGAAGTAGCTACCGCGGTCGCAGGACCAGCACCGAACCTACGAGGCCGCGAAGCATCAGCAAAACGCCGGCGAAGGCCAGCAACCGCCCCACCCACAGGAATGGCACGCGCGAAATCGCCAGCATCACCAAGCCGAGCAAGGTCAACGAGAGGCCACGCGTCCACTGCTCTCGCCGCGACCGCCCCTGCCCGGGCTTGTACAGAGCGCGCACACCCCACAAGATTAGCGCGATGCTCAGCAGCAGCCAGCCAGGCTTTCGGCGGTCGAAAAAGATTTGCCCGCTGAGGCCCAGCCACACCACTAGCCCTCCGAGCAGCACAAAAATTATTTCAATAGCGATTCGCAGCACTTGCTGCGGTGTGAGCATTCTTCTCCGTGACCTCTATGTTCCGCTCGCGGAGTCCTCGGCATTTAAATCTATTTACTACTGCACCCGCTCGATGCGCACCTTGTTCAAAGTCACCGGGGTGCGCGGACGATCGCTGGCGTCGCGCGACACTTTGGAAATTCTGTCCGCCACGTCCTGGCCTTCCACCACCTCGCCGAAAATAGTGTGCTTGTTGTCCAGCCAGGGCGTCGCTGCCACGGTGATGAAAAACTGGCTGCCGTTCGTCCCTGGACCGGAGTTAGCCATGGAAAGTTTTCCCGCCTTGGAGTGCTTCAGCGAAGAGTGAAACTCGTCAGGGAAAGCGTAGCCCGGTCCGCCGCGTCCATCGCCGCGCGGGCAGCCGCCTTGAATCATGAAGTCGGGAATCACGCGGTGAAACGTCAGGCCATCGTAATAGTTTTTCTTCTGTTTCTTGCCGCTCATCTCATCGGTGAACTCTTTTGTTCCCTCGGCCAGGCCGATGAAATTGCCTACTGCCTTGGGCGCTTCCTTCTCGAGCAGGCGGATGACAATATTGCCCTGGGAAGTATCGAATATAGCGTACGTTCCAGCCGGTCGACTCATGCGTTCTCCTCACGGACCATCGTACACGAGCGGCCGCAAGCCGCGCCACTCATCGAACCCAGCCCGCTCGCATCACCCTCTATTTGTGGTATAAAGCATTGGTAACATAAAATCTACGGTAACAACAAAGCTGCGCATGCTTGCTAATTGCTTCGGAGGCATCGCGGAGAAGCCCCATACGTGAGGCCGGCAGCAACTTGGAGGTAGCTGTGAAAAATCGCGCCAGTTTGCTCAAAACCCTGACGCGTTTTGACCGCTGCTCAAAGACGTATTTGGACCGCATCGAGAATGATTCCATGTGGACTCTCAATTCCGGCGACGCTGATGAATTGGCGCAAACGTCGCGCCAAATCGCGCGGGTCCAACTGAGCATGTTGAAATTGTCGCGGGAGTTGGCATCGGTGTCCCGCCAGATTCGCGCATTGGTGGTGGGCAAGAAGCGTTGTCTGGCAATGCCGGCTCCTGCCAAGAGGCGCAATTACCTGACGGATCCCTGCAAAGCAAATGAAACAGAAGCCAAGCAGCGCTCCGCATTTGCGGCAATTACCACGGACGACGGCGCTGTTGTGGTTCGCGTTCTGAAAGACACGTCAGGAGTGTGGCCTCAAAGGGAGTATGGTCGCTTTGAAACCTGGACACAGGCGCAGGGCTTCGCCAGCATGCTAAATCAAAGATATGGTATTGACCCGGTTGAGGCGCAGCACATAGTGGTGAGCGCCCGCTTGGCTGCTGGGAGGTCTGGCAGGCAAAAATCATAGCGCTCCGGCTACCAGCCTCTGTGTTTACGCAATTCCGTGACGTGCGCGGTGTGATGCCGACCGTGCCACGCATATAGGAACAGCAGCCAATCCACCGTGCGCACTCCATGGTCCGGGTGCCGGAACGTGCGCGCGAAGTCCTCTGTCTTCAGCGAGCGCAACAGCCTCACCCAGCGCTCATGCAAGGAATCCAGCAGGGCCAACGACACGTCGATTGGCGCCGATTTGGCGTCTTCCAACTCCGCCCAGCGCGCTTCTTCGTAGGGTTTAATGGTCGGCTCTTGCTCCGTCAAGGCCAGACGAAAACGTACGTAAGCATTCATGTGACTGTCCGGAACGTGATGCGCGACCTGCCGCACCGTCCAGCCTCCCTCGCGGTAGGGCGTGTTCAACTGCTCTTCACTCAGCCCTACTACGGCAGCCCGCAGCTTAGCGGGCGCCTCCGCAATTGCCGAAATTGCCTGCTGCCGCAAAGTCGGCGTAACCTCCTGCGGCGGCGTGTACTTGCCTATGGGATAGCGCGGGTCCATGTTTTCCTTTTCCTTCCAGAAAGCCGACCTGTGTTCCGCAATATAACTGCGACTATCGATTGGGGTCAACGTGGCCGGAGCACAACTCTGTCTCCAATTTGGCTGCTTGGCGAGGAACGGAAGCAAAGCGCGACGATGTTACAATACCGCCTTCGCTGTACCGGTCGGGCAGGGCGGCGAATCCAATCTTCAGGGAGCGTATGAATGTACAACGTCGTCATCATCGGCAGCGGCTGCGCCGGCCTCACTGCGGCGATCTATGCCGCTCGCGCTAATCTTAAGCCGCTGGTGATCGATGGGCACGAACCGGGAGGCCAGCTCACCCTGACGACCATGGTCGAAAATTATCCCGGTTTCCCCGAAGGTATTCTGGGCCCTGAGCTGATTGAGAATATGCGCAAGCAGGCGCAGAGGTTTGGCTCCGAATTCAAATCCGGCGCGGTGAGTGAAGTCGATCTCAGTCGCCGCCCCTTCAAAATTGTCGCCGGCAAGGACACCTACGAAACCAAGACCCTGATTGTGGCCGCCGGAGCCTCCGCGCGCCTCCTCGGGCTTCCCTCCGAGCGCCATCTCATGGGCCGCGGCGTTTCCACCTGTGCTACATGCGACGGCTACTTCTTCCGCGGCAAACCTATAGCTGTTGTCGGTGGCGGCGATACCGCTATGGAAGAGGCCGTCTTCTTGACCCGCTACGCCAGCAGGGTCTATCTCGTTCACCGTCGCTCGGAGTTTCGTGCTTCCAAAATCATGCTCGATCGCGCACGGGTCAATGAAAAAATCGAATTTGTAATTCCTGCGATTGTCGACGACATTCTCCCTCATCCCAACGGACACGTCGGCAGCGTGCGCCTACGCAACCCGGAAACCAAAGCCACCACCGAGCTCGAGCTTGAGGGCGTCTTCGTCGCTATTGGCCACGACCCGAACACCGCTGTCTTCCGCGGCAAGCTCGAAATGGATCCCAATGGCTACCTCATCTCCCTGAATGGCAGCAAAACCACCGTCCCGGGTGTCTTTGTTGCTGGCGATGTGGAGGACCACCGCTATCGACAGGCCGTCACCGCCGCCGGTTCCGGGTGCATGGCCGCTATGGATGCGGAAAAGTTCCTGGAAGAGCACAACGAAGAAGTGCTGTCCTAGTAGGTCATCTCAGCAGCAGGCATAATGAACCTTCATGCTTCGCTCGACCCTGCTCAAACTCTCAGAAAGCCCCGGCTTCGCTCACTGGGTTACCTCCAACTCAACGACGCGCCGCATGGCTCGCCGCTTCGTCGCCGGCGAAACGCTGGATGACGCCATCATCGCCGCACGCGCCTGCAACAGCCAGGGGATGTACACCAGCCTCGATTATCTCGGCGAAAACGTTGCTACGGTCGACGATGCGCAGCGCGCTCGCGACGCTTACCTCGAAATCTTCGATCGCATCGCGCAAGAACGCCTGCATGCCAACGTCTCCTGCAAGCTCACGCAGCTAGGCCTTGATCTGAGCTCCGATTTCTGTGAGGGCCTTCTCCTATCGATTGTCGAGCGCGCGGCTGGCTACGAAAGTTTTCTGCGCGTTGACATGGAGGGGTCTGTCTACACCCAGCGCACTATCGATCTGGTCAAGCGCGTTCGTACACGCAATCCTGCCGTGGGCACGGTCATCCAGTCCTATCTCTATCGGAGCGAAGGTGACGTCCAGGATTTGCTCACCTATGGTTGCCGCATTCGCCTGTGCAAAGGCGCTTACAAGGAATCCGATGAGGTGGCGTACGCAAGAAAAAAAGACGTCGATGGCAATTACGTCCGCCTGATGCAGATGCTGTTACCGAGCGGCTTTTACCATGCCATTGCCACGCACGACCCGCGCATGATTGCGCAGACCATTCGCTTCGCCGCTGCCAAACAAATTTCCAAGGATGATTTCGAGTTCCAGATGCTCTACGGTGTGCGCACGGATTTGCAGCGTCAGCTCGTTAAGGACGGCTACCGCCTCCGCATTTACATCCCCTTTGGCCGCGACTGGTTCCCCTACTTTATGCGCAGACTGGCCGAGCGCCCCGCCAATCTCATTTTCTTTCTCCGAAACGTTCTCCGCCCCTGATCGGCGCTTGGCAAAGCTTCGCTATAGCTTCCGGCAAACGGTAACGCCGTCGCGCAGAGGAATCAAAACCGGGAACAGCTCCTTCGACGCATAAACCAGCCGATTGAACTCCTGCACGCCGCGCGTATCCTTATCCTCGGCTGCCCCCGGTCGCGCCGCTTTGCCCGACCACAGCGTGTTGTCCGTCACAAACAATCCGCCGCGCTTTAGCTTTGGCAATGCTGCACGCAGCGCGTCTGGATACTGATGCTTGTCCACGTCATTGAAGATGAGGTCGAACTTTCCGGGCGTCTTCTTCACCAGCTCCAGCGCGTTTCCTACTTGGACGTTGATGCGTTTAGCCACTCCTGCCTTCCGGAAATGCTCCTGCGCTCGCCGCGCGTTTTCCGGGTTGCCGTCCGTATAGAAAACTTTCGCCTTCGTCCCTGCCGCTCGCGCCAGCCAAATCGTCGAATACCCGATCGCCGACCCCATCTCAAAAATCCTCTTCGCGCCAGAAATCTGCACAAGTAGCGTCAACAGCCGCGCCACCGCAGGACCAATGATCGGGACACGATGTTCCTCCGCGTACGCTTCCATCTCTTTCACGACCGCGTCGCGCTCCGGCAGCAAATCGTAGATGTACTTGTCCACATCCTCTTGCGTGAACGCGCTTCGCAGATTATCGCTGCGGATCATAGGCTCTCTCCGGGTTTCAAAGCGTGAATCTCCAGGCCGGCAATATCTTTTGCGTGCTGCTTCAAATGTTCAGGTCGCCCCACCAAAACCGGAAACGTCGCATAATGCATCGGCACCACATGCTTCACGCCCAGAAACCGGATCGCGTGCGCCGCTTCGCGCGGCCCCATAGTGAAGTGGTCGCCGATCGGCAGCATCGCAAGATCCGGCTTGAACAGGTCGCCGATCAGTTTCATGTCGCTAAACAGCGCCGTGTCGCCCGCATGGTACACCGTAAAGCCCCCGGGCATGCGAATCACCAGCCCCGCCGGCTCGCCGCCATAGATGCGCTCCCCGTTGTCATCGATGGAATTCGAATGAAACGCATGCGTCATCGTCACTTCGAATTCGCCAACCTTCTGCTTGCCTCCTTTACCCATCGGCTTGGTCACTTCCTCGAATCCCTTGCTCTCGATCCACAAACACGTCTCGAAAATGGCCACAATCTGCGGCTTGTGTTGTTTCGTCAGCGCGAGCAGGTCCCCAAGATGATCCGAATGTGCGTGGGAAAGAAAAATCACATCCAGCTTAGGAACTTTCTTCAGTTTGTCTGGACACACGGGGTTCGTCATGACCCACGGGTCGATTAATGCAACCTGTCCGGAAGGAGTGGTCAGTGAAAACGTGCTGTGGCCGAAATACGTCACGCGATTGCCCTTCATATCGAGCATGTGGCACCTCTGGAGAGAAATGTACTGGGATTAGCTGGAAACTCTAGCTGGAACTCTTTCTGGGTCAGCGTGAAGCGCTCGAACCGCCGCCAGAGAGCAACTGGCGAATCGCGGCTTCGTAGGTCTCGCGAGTGCTTGCGCCGAGCACGTGGCCCACTTGCTTTCCGTCCTTGTCGTAGAAAAACGACGCCGGCAGCGCGCCATTCCAAGCTGGCGAGACGGCCTGATTGAATTCAGCCTCGCCTCCGTGCTGCTTGCGGTAATTTGGAAAGACCGGTTTGTACCGCGCGATGAACCGGCGCGTCAAAATCAAATCGCCTTCATCGTCGAAATTAACTCCCACTACTTGCAATCCCTTTGGCCCGTACTCCTTCGCTAGTTCGTTGAGCATGGGATACTCATCCCGGCACGGCTCGCACCACGTCGCCCAGAACGTCATCAGCAGCGGTTTTCCGCGGTGCTGCTGCACGATCTTCTCGTAGCCCTGCAGGTCGATGACTAGGGGATCGTGCGGCGCCTTCGCCTGCGGAGCGCCGGCAACCGAAACACCAATAGCGCAAACTGCGCTAAGCAGCAATGCGGCAACGACAATCCGGGTTCGCATCTAGGTTCCTTCTTCCACCATTCTATCCGTAGACCCTCAGGTTGAGAAACCTATTCCCCCCGCGTACAATCACTCTATGCCGCTTGTTGCCCCCGACGGGGCCGTGGTATAAGACTTTTTCGCTCGTAGCACTGCATCTGTGGTGCCACCGGGCCGCGGTCGAACAAAGGAGATGTTGAATGGCTTACGTGATCGCCGAACCGTGTATCGGCACAAAAGATACCGCCTGCGTGGACGTCTGCCCAGTGGATTGCATCCACCCCCGCAAGGACGAGCCGCAGTTTGAAAGCGAAAAGCAGCTCTACATCAATCCGACGGAATGCATCGATTGTGGCGCCTGCGTCCCGGTTTGTCCTGTGACCGCAATCTTCGCCCTTGAGGACCTGCCGGAAAAGTGGCAAAGCTACACCCCCATCAACGCCGAATGGTACGTTAAGAAGTAGCTGGACTCCTTTGGGCTAGACACGCTGCATCCCAGCAGCCCTTTCGCGCCGCTCGACGCACAGTAAGCAACCAACCGGGGTGCGTGATTCGCGCACTCCCGATCTGTCAGTGCATTGTAAGTTCCCGTAGCAGAGTTATTCTGTTCCTCTGGAGAACGCCCCGTCCCCGTGCCGCCCAAGTTCCAGTTGGTTCTGGTCATCCACGCCCATCAGCCTTGCGGCAACTTCGGCCATGTTTTTGAGCAGTCCTATGTGCGTTGCTACCTGCCCTTCCTCGAGACTCTTGAGAAGCATCCCAGTGTCCACGTCGGCCTCCATTATTCCGGCCCGCTGCTTACCTGGATCGAAGAGAACCGCCCTGAATATTTCCAGCGCTTGAAAGCTCTAGTGAAAACTGGGCAGGTCGAAATGGTCGGCGGCGGCTTCTACGAGCCTATCCTCATTTCCATCCCTGCCGCGGACCAGCGCGTGCAACTTATTCGTCTCGCCGACTATCTCGAGCACCATTTCGGCGAGCGTCCCACCGGCGCATGGCTAGCCGAGCGAGTTTGGGAGCCGCAACTCGCTTCCGTTCTCGCTGAAGCCAATGTTAGCTACACCGTTCTCGACGACATCCACTTCCTTTCTGCCGGATTTGAGCCGGACGAGCTATTTTCCGACTACATCGCCGAAGATAACGGCCAGACTATTCGCCTCATCCCCGGCCAGAAAATTCTTCGCTACCTGATTCCGTTCGGCACCATCGAGCAGGTCATCACCTATCTGAAGGAAACCGCTGGCGCACACGCTGACCAAATGGCTGCCATGGGCGACGACATGGAAAAATTCGGCGTGTGGCCCGGGACTTTCGACCATTGCTACAAAGACGCCTGGCTCGAGAGGTTTTTCCTGGCCCTCGAGGAGAACTCCTCTTGGCTGCACGCTTCCACGCCCACCGAATACTTTGCCACGCATACTCCCGCCGGCCGCGCCGATCTCCCGACCGCCTCCTACACCGAGATGATGGAATGGGCGCTACCCACGCGTGTGCGCCAGCGCTACAACCAGGTCCTTAAAGAATTCGCCTCGCGCAACGAGGTGCTGGCGTTCCTTCGCGGCGGCTCCTGGCGCGGATTCTTTCGCAAATATTCCGAATCCAACCTGCTGCACAAAAAAATGCTGCACGTTGCCCGTCGCATCGACACCTCGCCCGCGCGACGCAGTGTTTCGAAAGCCGGCGAAGAGCTGAAGAAGGCCCGCGATCTTCTTCTCCGCGCGCAATGCAATGATGCCTACTGGCATGGAATCTTTGGCGGTCTCTACGCTCCGCACCTGCGCACCGAGCTTTGGCGCAGTCTCATCCGCGCCGAACTCATCGCCGACCAGCAAACGCCTGGGGGCCTCACCGCGCGCGTGGAAACGCTCGACTATGATGGCGACGGCACCAGCGAACTCCTCTTCACCTCCAGCGAATGCCAGGCGCTGTTGAAGCCTTCTGATGGGGGCACGCTCGCGGCCCTCGATTTTCGTCCGGCTGGTTCAACGCTCATCAACTCCATTCTGCGCCGCCCGGAGGCCTATCATGCGCGCCTTCGCGAAATCGCCAACAACCCGTCCGGCGCCGTCACTTCCATTCACGAACAAACGCGCGTGAAAGAACCCGGTCTCGAGCGCTACCTCCGTTACGATCGCTGGCCGCGCCACACCTTTCGCCTGTTCCTCTTTGATCCCTCGCGCGGCCACGCCGATTACGAAAATATCCAGCTTCAAGAGGATCCCGGTTTTGCTGGTGGCGCGTTTCGCGTCGGCCGTACCGCCGAACGCGAAGCTGAGTTGCTTCGCGAAGGCCCGCTCGCTTGGCATGGAAAAGACGACTCCGGCCCGCGCCTCTCGGTCTCTAAATTGTTTTCCTTTGGTCCTGCCCCTCGCGGCTGCGAAGTCGCTTGTGAAGTAAAAATTTCTTTGCCCGCTGCCCTCGATCGAACCCTGGCCGTAGGCATCGAGTCCGTGCTGAACTTCCTGGCGCCCACCGAGCCGGATCGTTTTTTCCAAACTCCTTCCGGCCCGCAGAACCTGCGCTTCAGCGGCTGTATTCCCGGGCCCACGCTTCGCGTCGAAGACGGCTGGCAGCGCATTCGCGTAGCTCTCCACGCTCCAGGTGCCGAACAATTCTGGATTTCTCCGATTGAGACTGTCTCGGAATCCGAGGAAGGTTTCGAACGCGTCTACCAGGGCTCGCAAATCCTGGCTGTCTGGCGTCCCTCGCTATCTGCCGCCAAACCCTGGGCCGCCCACCTATTCTGGCGCATTGAATCCTTTTAAAGGGAAGCCTTGACTGCAGTGAGGGAAGCGGCGCCGGAGGCAATCTCTGCAAGTTCTTGGCTTTCACCAAAAACTAACAACCAAGAACTTAGAACCGCAACTTCACTCCACCACCAGCAAATTCTGCGCAAACGGCCACTCTTCGTCGATCCACTGTCCCTCGCATCGAAATCCCGTCCGCTCCGCCATTCCCGCGACCTCCGCCCGCCGGTACTTGTGCGAACTCTCCGTCCAAATCGTTTCGCCTTCGTTGAGCATGACTCGCAAATTCGCCGCCGGAATCTTCACGCATTGCCTCCGCGTCGAACGCAAGTGCATTTCGATCCGCCGCTCCTCATAGTTCCAGCGCGCTTCATGCCGGAAGCAGGACAAATCAAAATCCGCCCCCAGTTCCCGATTGATCCGCCCCAGCAAATTCAAATTAAACGCCGCAGTTACGCCTGCCGGGTCGCTATACGCCAGCAATTGGGTCGCTACATCCTTCTCCAAATCCGTTCCCAGCAACAAGGCGTCATCTGGCTGCAGAATCTCGCGCACCTCGCGCAAGAAATCTTCCCCGGCCGACCGGTCAAAATTTCCAATCGTGCTTCCCAGAAACAGCACCAGCAGATGATCGCCGTGATCGCGCCCCTGCGCCACAGCACGCAACCCCTCCAAGTACGGTTGCTCGTACCCCACGATGCTTACCAGGTCAATCTGCCCGAGTTCTTTTTCGCAAGCCGCCAGCGCTGAAGGTGAAATCTCGATTGGGAAGTAAGAGGTCCGCTGGCGCTTGGAAAGCGCTTCCAAAATCCAGCGCGTTTTTTTTCCGCTTCCGCTCCCCAGTTCCGCGACGTGAATCGGTGAAGGCAGCCGATCGACGATTTCTCGCGCATGCTTCTGCAGCAACCGCGCGTCCGCTCGCGTCAATCCGTACTCCGGCAAAAGACAGATCGCCTCAAACAGTGTCGAGCCCACTTCGTCGTACAAGTATTTTGACGGCAGCTCCCGTTGCCCCGGCTTTAGCAATCCTTCGCGCACGGCCGCCGCAAATTCGGACACATGCCGGACAGGAAGTGTTTGGTAGGTCAGCATGAATGGCTCCCAGGGGCCTGGATTGAAAGGTTTCAGTCCTCAACGCAACGGAACGTTGCATACACATAGGGATAATGTGGCTGGAACCAGTTGCGGAACGACCGTCGCAGCATGCAAGCCGCCGTGCGCGGTGAGCCGCCTTTCATAACGTAGTGCTTGCCATCGAAGAAATTGGTTGAGTACCCGGGATAAAAGGGCATCGCAGCAAATCCGGGAAATGGCTTGAATTCCGTGCGCGTCCATTCCCACCCATTGCCGACCAGATCGTGAACGCCGTGGGCGCTTGCTCCCCGTGCGTACGATCCCACCGGGCTCGGATCCCAATGCCCAAAATCAAAATTCCCATACCGCGCTTCCGGCGCTTCGTCTCCCCACGGGTAATTCCGTTCCACCTCGGAGTCCGACGTTCCGTATGCCGCGCGATGAAATTGCTCCTCTGTCGGCAGCTTGCGTCCCAGCCATTTTGCGTAAGCCGTCGCTTCCGCGTGGCTCACGTACACGGGCCAGTCCATAGGAAGCCGAATCTCGCCAAACATCGTCCGATACAGCCACAGATTTCCCTCGCGCCGCCAGAAAGCCGGATGCTGCACGCCCTCTTTTTTCTTCCACGCACACGCTTCTTTGTCCCACAGCGACGGCTCCGAATAACCGCCCGCCTGAAGGAACAACATGAAATCCCGGTTCGTCACGTTGTAGTTGTCGATGGCGAAGTCCGCCACGCGCACGTCGTGAGCCCCAAGCTCGTTGTCCCAGCCAAATTCGTCGCCGCTCACCCGTTGCAAGCCCAATGTCGCCCGACCTGCCGGAATCTCCACCAGGTGCGACTTCGCCCGCGGCGTCTTCCACACAGATTCCTTTGCCCGCGCCATTTTTTTCTCCGCCGAAAGTTGGTGCAGCATGTACGCCAGCGTTTCCGCGTGCATAAACCGATGCTCCACCGCCACTTCCAACATGCTCGCCAATTGCGGATGTCCTTCCGATGGCCGCCCCAGCGCGCGCGAAATCGCGCCGTCCAACTCGCCGCGCAGCCGTCGATTGTATTGCTCGATTTCTTCACGCGCCGGCCAGTCTTGGGGCTGATCTGTCGGCAAGCCGCCGCCCACTGGATCGATTCCAAACGCAAAAAGCTGGTCGAACCAAGGATGCAATGATTGCAGCCCAAACGCGCGCTGCGCCAGCAGATTCCAATCGAAAGCTTCCACGTGACCGAGGTAAAAGATAATGCGATGGCGTTCGGCAATCGGCCGCTCGTACATCGCTTCGTCTCTCACGATGCGGAATACTTCGTCGGTGCGTGTGCGTGCGTTTATAAGGCGAGTGTGAAGGTCATGCCGGATGCGGACAGCGCTAGCCGTGGCTCCCATGCGTGTTCTCCTCCCACTTGGATGCGGCTTCCGCTGCGGCGATTCGTCAAAATGTCGGCGGCCGGGAGGCGAGTACCTTATGATGTTCCCTCCCGGTAGCGCCGGGTGTCAATCAAAATGAACGCGAAAACCGCTCCGGAGAACGCCGACCCTACCATTCAGTTCCAAAGTGTGACATACGGTCTTAACGGTAGCGTTCCTCGCACGATTGTTAACGACATCCGCTTCTCTGTAGCTGCTGGCCAGACCCTCGTGCTCCTCGGTCGCAGCGGCAGCGGCAAGACCACCCTCTTGAAACTCATTAATCGGCTCCTCGTCCCGACAGGCGGCCAAGTTATCGTCCGCGGTAGCCCCACCATCGTATGGGATCCCATCCGTCTGCGTCGCGGCATCGGGTATGTTATTCAAGACGCAGGGCTTTTCCCCCATTTCACCGTGGCTCAAAACATCGCGCTCGTCCCCTCCCTTGAAAAATGGGATGCTGCCCGCACCAACTCCCGCGTCAACGAACTCCTCACCCTGGTCGGCCTCGACCCCGCCGAATTCGCCTCCCGCCGCCCGCATGAGCTCTCCGGCGGCCAACGCCAACGAGTTGGTGTAGCTCGCGCCCTCGCCGCTGACCCGCCGATTCTCTTGATGGACGAGCCCTTTGGTGCCCTCGATCCCGTCACGCGCGCCGAGCTTCAGCGCGAATTCAGCGCCCTCGCCCGCCGCCTCGGCAAGACCATCGTCTTTGTCACCCACGATCTTCGCGAAGCGCTACTCCTCGCCTCGCGCATCATCCTCCTGCAAACCGGCCGCATCATCGCCGATGCCACGCCGCAAGAATTTCCACACATCGATCATCCCGAAGTCCGAGCCTTCACCGCCTCTCTGACTCCGCTCGCCGGTGCGCAAGCATGACTCCCTGGACATTTTTCGTCGACCATCGCGCCGAAATCCTCGAGGCCACCGCCAATCATCTAACTCTCGTGATCATCGCTATGACGTTTGCGATCGCCATAGGCGTCCCGCTCGGCATGCTCATCGTTCACCGTCCGGCGCTGCGCAATCTCGCGCTCGGCCTCGCCAGTATTTTTCAAACGATCCCCAGCCTGGCCCTCTTCGGTTTTCTCATTCCCATTCCATTCATTGGCGGCATCGGCCGACGCACCGCCATCGTCGCCCTCGTCCTCTACGCGCTGCTCCCCATTCTGCGCAACACCTACGTCGGCCTCACCGGCATCGACCCCGCCGTCCTCGAAGCCGCCGAGGCCATGGGCATGACCCAATCGCAAATTCTCTGGCGTGTTCGCCTCCCGCTTGCGCGCGCCGTCATCCTCGCCGGAATTCGCACCGCTACCATCATCACCATCGGAGTAGCCACCATCGCCGCCGCCATCGGCGCCGGCGGACTCGGCACCTTCATCTTCCGCGGAGTCGCCATGGTCAGCGACGCCGTAATCCTGGCCGGAGCCATTCCCGCCGCCCTCCTCGCCATTGCCGCCGATCTCCTTCTCGGCTGGCTCGAGCGCCGCCTCAAAATCGCATAGCGCTAGTCTCGACCTCTTCTCTGTGGCTTCGTGCTCCGATCTCCGTGAACTCTGTGTTAAATTCTTTTCTCTCTCTCGCAAACCATGCGCCGCCCCCTCCTTTCCGTCCTCAATCTCCTTTCCGTCCTCAATCTCCTTTTCCTCTCAGGCTGCCACAAAACCGAACAACCCCACCTAACCATCGGCTCCAAGTTTTTCACTGAGCAAGTCATCCTCGCCGAGCTCCTCGCCCAGCACATCGAAGCCCGCACCGGCATTCTCGTCGACCGCAAATCCAACCTCGGCGGCACCCTCCTCTGCCACAAAGCACTCCTCTCCGGCGACCTCGACCTTTACGTCGAATACACCGGCACCGCCCTTACCGCCGTCCTCAACGAATCGCCCAGCGCCGACTCCCATGATGTTTACCATCGCGTCCAAAAAGGCTACGCCCAGCGCTTCAATCTCGAAGTCACCGAGCCCCTCGGCTTCGAGAACACTTTCGCCATGGTCGTCCGCGGCGAAGACGCCCAGCGCCTCCATCTTCACAGCACCAGCGACATCGTCCCGTACGCTCCCAAAATGCGCGCCGGCTTCGGCTACGAATTCCTCGAGCGCCCCGACGGCTTCCGCGGCTGGAGCCAGCTCTATGGCCTGCATTTCGCCGCGGCGCCCAGCGTGATGGACCTCGGCCTCATCTACCGCGCCCTCGTCGACAAAAAAGTCGACATCGTCGCCGGTAACTCCACCGACGGCCTCATCGACGCCCTCCACCTCGTCCCGCTCGTCGACGACAAGCACTACTTCCCGCCCTACGACGCCGTCGCCATCGTGCGCCGCGACGCGCTCACCAAATTCCCCCAGCTCCGCGCCACCCTCGCCGATCTCGCCAACAAAATCTCCGCCGAAGAAATGCGCCACCTCAACGCCGAAGTCGACGCCAACCAGCGCGACGCCGCCGCCGTAGTCCGCAACTTTCGCGCCTCGAAGTCTTTATGAGCTCTGTAGCGGTCAGGCTTCCGCCCGGCCAGCCTCGTTTCTCCTTCAACTGGCCTTCTCCCTGCATCTTCTATACAGTACGCGCACCGGAGCCTCCCTAATGGACAACCCGCCGAAGCGCACAGGCAAACAGGTCGGTTTGGCTGCACTGAATTTGCTCTTCGTGCTTCTAATCCTTTTCGGCGCGCAGGGGCTGATCCGCGGCCGCATCAACAACACTGCAGGTCTCGCCATTCTTTCCCTGCTGGTGTTCGCCGCCTATCTCCTTGGCTATCGCTTCATCGAAGGCCGTCGCCCGCCCGAACTGGCAGGGTTGACCTCTCTCAAGGAATTCTTCGGTGGACTCGCCCTGGGAGTCGCCTTGTTCTCCGCGGTGATTGCCGTTCTCTGGCTCCTTCGCGTCTATCATCTGCAAGGCCGAGGAACCACCGTCGGCCTCGGTGCCGGAGCGCTAACCGCTCTTCTCGCCGCCACCGTAGAAGAAACATTGATTCGCGGCTTCCTTTTCCGAATCGTGCAGATGGTCGGCGGCACCTGGATCGCCATTCTAATTTCGTCCGCTTTCTTCGGCGCCGCGCACGCCTTCAATCCCGGCGCCACCGTCACAAGTTCCGTGGCCATCGCCCTCGAAGCGGGCGTGCTCCTTGCCGCCGCCTTCGTGGTCACCGGACGTTTGTGGTTTCCCATCGGCCTGCACGCTGGCTGGAATTTCTCCGAGGGTTCCCTCTACGGACTTTCTGTTTCTGGCTTCACTCCTAAGGACGCCCTGACTCAGGGAACTCTGAAAGGCTCCGCAATCCTCACCGGTGGCGCCTTCGGCCCGGAAGCCTCCATCATCGCCGTGGTGCTGTGTGTCTCCGTCGCGATCCTGCTCCTGTGGCGTGCCGCCAAAACTGGCCGCGTGCAACCGCCACTCTGGTCTCGGACTAATTCGGCAACGTCAGCGCCTGGCGTAGGTGTCACCGAAGTTCCCGTTCAGCCACAGCCCTGATTCTTCCGCTTTATCCGCGCATCTTCTGCCGACTCATGGGACGACGACGATTCTGCGGCCGGATTGTTCCGGGCGGTCCCATACTCTTTCGATATCCGCGAGCGGGACTCGCTCGGTCTCGATGCGAAGTTCTCCGCGCGCCGCCCGCGCCATAACCTGTTGCACGGCATCTATCAACACCTCGCGCGGCGGGATCCCGGCCGTCCCGAGGATCGTCAACGCTGTGCTGCGCAACACCGCAGCCGGCAGCGAGATCGTCAGTCCGGCGCTCTCGCCCACTTGCACCAGACGGGTCTCCTTTGTTACTACCGCAAATTCCGACCTGGTAATCGCCGCAAGCAGCGTCTCCGTAGGACGCCCCCACACGTAGTCGATAACCACGTCGAACCCTGCATCTCCCGCCTCGCGAATGCGTCCTTGAGGGAATCTCCAAGCTGGTCAAGCTGGATCGTTGCGTCCGCGCCCAGCTCGTGCAGCCTGCCGAGCACCCGCTCGTTGCGTCCCGCGCCTATCACTCGCTTCGCCCCCAGCACTTTCGCGATCTGCACCGCGAGCTGTCCGGTGACTCCCGTCGCACCCAGAATGAGCGCCGTCTCGCCCGGCGCAAGTTTTGCGCGGTGCCCGAGTGATAGCCAGGCAGAAACGCCCGTATTCGGCAGCGCCGCCGCGGTGTCATCATCGATAACGGAGGGCCCCGGGAAGCAAAACGCGCGCGGCGGCACCACGGTGCGCTCTGCCATCGCGCCGTAGGGCCGCTTCGGCCCGCCAAAGAATACCCGGGTGCCATCCTCGAGCTCCCCAACTCCGTCCGTTCCGCATACCACCGGCAATTCCCGCGGACTGGCATAGTGGGAGCCGCTGGCCAGTTGCTTGTCGATGGGCTTGAGTGATGCAGCGCGCACGCGCACGACGGCCTCATCTTTGCCAGCCGTCGGCTCAGCAAACTCCTCGAATCGCGGCGCCTTCCCAAGCTCACGCAATACCGCAGCCTTCATGGCTTGGCGCCTCATTTAACGATTGCAGCAGCCGCTCCTCGCGGCGACGCCGATTTGCTGAAACACCCTTGCCGTCGTTACGGCTGCAACCGATTCAGCACCACTCTCCCGTCATGAACAACCAGCACCAAATCCTCCAGCGCGCCGATATCCGTCAAAGGATTCGCATCCACGGCGACCAAATCCCCCGCCATCCCCGGCTTGATCGCGCCGACGCGTTTCCCGACGCCAAGGCATCCCGCCGAGACCGACGTCCCGGACTCAATCGCTTCCATGGGAGGCATCCCGCTGCGCACCAGCTGGATGATTTCGCCGGCTGGGCCACGGCTGCTGGCGGCCTCGTAGTTGTTGTCCGTTCCCGCGACAATCTTGATGCCCATTTTCCACGCGCGAGCAGTGGTGTCCCGACCGCGGGGCTGCATCGCGCGGCCTCGTAATTGAATAACAGGATTCTCATCCTTGTCCGCATCATTCCATGCGCTGATGGTAGGTACGAAGTACGTTCCGCGCTCCTTCATCGCCGTGTGCGTGCGCCGTCACCGGTATACCCGCTTTGCGCGCAGCAGCAGGAGCTGGAGAACCCGGTCCCGCGTCATAGTGTGCCGGATGCTAGCCGACCCGGCACCGTGAAACAAGCTCTTAGATGAGGCCCACCTCAATCTTTCCCGGACTGTCCAGTCCTTCAGCGCGCGGTCGGAAACAAGTCTGCATCCGCCGCGGTCCGAAAAATCATGCCGCCAGCCGTTTGGCATAGCGCATTTCCTGAAGAAACTTTCCGCCCGTCACGGCCGTATACTTGGCGAACAACAGGTGCGTCATGACAACCCTCTGGCAAGACATCCACTACGCTCTCCGTGTCCTGCGCAAGTCCCCCGGCTTCACTGCTGTCGCCGTTGTCACGCTAGCCCTGGGCATCGGAGCCAACACCGCCATTTTCACCGTCGTTTACGGCGTTCTCCTCCGCCCTCTTCCGTTTCCGCAGCCCGACCGCATCGTCCAGCTCGTTAACACCTATAAGCAGCAGATCGAGGAAGCCGGTATCACAGCGAAACAACTGAAGCGTCTTCAAGACTACAGCGAGCTTTTCGAGCACATCGCCGGGTACACGGACGTGGGTTACAACATGGCAACTGCAAACGGCGCCGACCACCTGCGCGGCATGCCGGTTTCCGCCAGCTACTTCCGCGTTCTTGGCGTATCCCCCATCGCGGGCCGCGATTTTCAGGAAGACGAAGATCGAAGCGACGGTCAGCGCGTCGCAATCATCAGCTACAGTCTTTGGACACGGCGCTTCTCAGCGGACGCCGGAAGAATCGGCCAGAAACTATTGCTCAACGGCGAACCCTTCACCCTTATCGGCGTCATGCCGCGCAACTTTGATCCCGGGGGTCAGGAACGCGCGCCGGATTCCGGAGCGCCGGACGTGTGGACTCCCCTCGTCCTGGTTGCCAAAACCGCTGGCAGCGGATCGAACATCAGCGTGCTCGCGCGGCTCAAGCCTGGTGTGACGCGCGCCGAGCTGGATGCACAAATGGCCGTCGTAACGCGCGATCTCTTCCGCGAAAATCTGCGAGATCCCGGAGACAAGAGCGCGCTGAACTTTGTTCCGTATCAGCGCATGATCGGCTCTGACATCCGGCCATATCTGATCGTGCTGCTCGGAGCCATCGGTTTCGTTTTGCTAATTGCTTGCGCGAACGTCGCCAACCTCCTGCTCGCACGCGCCGGATTGCGCGAGCGGGAAATTGCCGTGCGCATCGCTATGGGTGCTTCGAGTCGCCGCTTAATACAGCAATTGCTCACCGAAAGCATGCTCATCGCGGTGTGTGGGGGCGTGCTGGGTTTGTTGTTGGCTTCCCTGGGCTTGCATTCGCTGCTCGCGATGGCTCCTTTTGATCTGCCGCGTGCCGGCGACATTCGCCTGGACTCCACGGCATTCGCATTCACGTTTTTGATTTCGCTTCTGACCGGTGCGCTATTTGGCCTGGCGCCCGCTCTGCAGAGCGCCAGAACCACAATTCACGATGCATTGAAGGAAGGCGCTGGGCGTGCAAGCGCTGGATCGGGTCGCGCGCGTCTTCGCCAATTTATGATCGCCGGCGAATTCGCAATTTCGCTCGTACTTTTGGTGGGCGCCGGCTTGATGATCGCAACCTTCTCGAGACTCCTCCATACTAGTCCCGGCTTTAATCCGCACCCCATTCTTTCCATGCAGTTCTGGTTGATTGGATCGAAGTACAATTCCGCTCCGCAAATCGAAAGCTTCAATCGCGCCCTCGTGCAGCGGGTTGAGTCGCTGCCCGGCGTCGAGTCCGCCGCTGTAGTGGCGGCGGGCTTGCCCCTGGAGCGTGGCGGCAACAATGGTGTGAAAATTGTCGGTCAAGCCAGCGGTGATTACAGCATCGACTACCGCGAAATTACGCCCGGGTATTTCCATGCCATGGGGATCCCGCTGCGTCAAGGGCGCGCATTTTTAGACTCCGATTCCGAAACCTCGAATCGCGTGGTGATCGTGAATGAAGCATTTGTTCGGGAACATTTTGCCGCCCGCAGCCCTCTCGGGGAGCATCTGCTACTCAGCGATACTGTCGCCGAGATCGTCGGGATTGTCGGAGACGTAAAATCGTACCTGGATCAGCCTGCGCCGCCGACCACCTTCGTTCCGGCGACGCAGGCCTCTTACGATACCTCGAGGCTGTTTGAGGCCTGGTTCCCGCGCAGCCTGGTCGTACGCGCCAGCGTCAATCCTCTAAGCCTTACGCGCGCCGTGCGCCAGGCGGTCGCCGAAGTCGACCCCCTGGTTCCCACCGGACCGATGCGTTCCATGGACCAGGTGCTTTCGCATTCGCTCGCGTTGCGCAGTTTCATGATGACCCTGCTGAGCTCTTTTGCGGTGCTCGCCCTCTTGCTCGCATGTGTCGGAATCTACGGCGTCATTTCGTACGCCGTCTCGCAGCGCACGCGCGAGATTGGCGTGCGCATAGCGCTGGGCGCCAGGCGCGCGGACGTCCTGCGCCTGATATTGGCGGAAGCCATGAAACTCATCCTGATCGGCGTCGCGCTGGGTGTCGCCGCTGCACTCGCGCTGACGAAGGCGATGGCGACCCTACTCTACGGCGTGAGCGCCGCCGACCCGTTCATTTTTCTGTCGGTGATCCTGCTGCTGATGATCGTGTCACTGGCCGCTTGCTATGTGCCTGCACGCCGCGCCATGCGGGTCGATCCCATGGTCGCGCTACGCTATGAATAACTTTCTGCGGATTAAAATCGAAACGCGATGCCGCCGGTGAAATTCACCCGCTGCAGGTAGTTGGAGACGTTCTGCTGGAAACAATTCCCAAAGAAATCGCACTGCACCGCGGGAGTTTTGTTGGCCCGCGAGGGCAGCCACCGCAAATCTCCGCGCAGCGCGAAGTGCCGGCTCACTTCATATTTTGCTCCGCCGCCAAGATTGAACGCCAGCAGCGTGCGGTTGGGATTAGCGCCGTCGTTGAATTCGTGTGAAAAGCCGATGCCGCCCGCGATAAACGGCCGCAGCTTCCTTTCGCTGTTCTTCAGCATGTATAGAAAGCCAAACGAGAATTGGTCGAAATCGGAGTTGAAAGCTTTGGAATACGCGTGAGTGGCTGCGTCCCGCTCGCTAAAACGAGTATTGTTCCGGCTCCACATGAATTCGGCTTGGGAGTTTTCGGTGAGCGAGCAATCGATGAAGGTGCCATAGCTCAGCCCGCTGTCCACGCGCAGGCGATCGATAGTGAAGGAATTTGTGACCGGATACGATCCGCCGGTTTCAAAGCCTACAAACGGCGACACTTCCCATTTTGTAACGTCGCGCCACTGCCCGAACGCCGGCGAAATTGCGACGAAGCACAACATGAACATGAACAACAGCGGCAAGCGGTATCGCATGGTTCCTCCCGATGTGATTGGCCTGTGTGATGGCCGAGTCTGATGGAAAGACACATCTCCCTGTTACTGGAACTAAGATGCAAGAATGGCCATGCGGAGTTTCAAGCCCCACTGCTGCTGAGGCTTTATGGGTTCAACTGAAGGGGAGCTGAACTGAGGACTGAAGATGGTGGGCCTGGGTGGACTTGAACCACCGACCTCGCCCTTATCAGGGGCGCGCTCTAGCCACCTGAGCTACAGGCCCAAACGAGGAGCAATCTCCAAATTCTAACACGAGGGAAACGTTACCGCACTTCTGAGGTTAGCCTATTGCACGAAGCCTACATTGGGTGTCGGGCCGCCTTCAGGCATTTCCTTGATGGTGCCGAATTGTGCTTCGTAGCGCGCAATGTTCTCGCCCAGCGCGCGAAAGATGCGCTTAGCGTGGCCTGGGCTGACGATCATGCTCTTGAGCAGCTTTCCCTGCGCGCCATTCGGGAAAATATAGATAAAGTTCAGCGTAAACTCCTCGAGATTGTGATGAATCATCACGAGATTGCTGTACTCGCCCTGTAGTTCCTTCTCGTCCGCCTTGATCTGCACCTGCCCTTGCACCGGCTGCTGTTGGTCCATCGTGTGAGCCTCTCTGTTTGAATCGCTACGTAGCGCGCTTCTTCAAGGTATCACAGCAGCGGCCGGCGCGCGGTAGACGGGCTTGGCCGGGATCGCCGCTCTGCAGAGTTTATTGTATTGCCGGAAAGGAATTCTCTGAGGTCCATTGACAAACGGCGATATTAAATATAGTTTATTAGTCGTATTTAGCACGGTTAACATCGGCGATGACCCCCATAGTACCGAGCGAAGTCGAGAAGGAAACCGCCGCCAGCTCGGAGGCTCCCACAAGCTACCCAGCCGGAACCTTCCGGCCCCGCATCGCGAGTTTGCCGTCTTTGCCGGAGGCGCATCGTACGGTGCCTTTCAGCTCCGGCGCCTCGTGGTTCCGCAAAATCCTGGCATTTGCCGGCCCCGGCTATCTCGTCGCCGTGGGTTACATGGACCCTGGCAACTGGGCCACCGACATTCAAGGCGGCTCGAAGTTTGGGTACACGCTGCTGAGCGTCATCGTGATGAGCAGCTTGATGGCGATGTTCCTGCAAGCGCTCTCGGCGAAGCTGGGGATCGCCACCGGGCGCGATTTAGCGCAGGCTTGCCGGGATCACTACTCGCGGCGCACGTCGGTGGTTTTGTGGGTCTTGTGCGAAATCGCGATAGCAGCGTGCGACCTTGCCGAGGTTCTGGGTTCGGCAGTGGCGCTGAAGTTGCTCTTCGGGTTGCCGCTCCTCGCCGGCGTGCTCATCACCGCGCTGGACGTGCTCATCGTGCTGGCGCTGCAAGGGCGCGGCTTTCGCTTGATTGAAGCGTTTGTGGTGACGCTGATAGTCACCATCGGAGCCTGCTTCGCTTACGAGATTTTCTTCGCGCAACCGCTGTGGAAGGAGGCCGCGCAGGGAGTCATTCCGCGCGCGGAGATTTTCCGCAATCGGGAAATGTTGTACATCGCCATCGGCATTCTCGGGGCCACCGTGATGCCGCACAATCTCTATCTGCACTCCAGCATCGTGCAGACGCGCGCCTTCGGAATTTCTGTGGGCGATCGTCGCGAAGCGTTGCACTATGCGGTGTTCGATTCGACCCTGGCGCTGGCCTTCGCGCTTTTTGTGAACGCCGCCATTCTCGTCCTGGGCGCGGCGGCCTTTCACACCCGCGGCCTTCACAACGTCGCAGAAATCGCCGACGCTTACAAATTGCTAAGCCCTGTACTTGGCGTGAGCTTGGCCAGCACAGTTTTCGCGTGCGCTTTGCTGGCCTCCGGGCAAAACTCCACGCTCACCGGCACGCTGGCCGGCCAGATCGTCATGGAAGGCTTTCTGAACATTCGCCTCAAACCTTGGATTCGCCGGCTCATCACGCGTGCGCTGGCGATCACTCCCGCGGTAATCGTGATCGGGTTTGCTGGGGAGGGCAAAGTCACCGCGCTAATCATTCTCAGCCAGGTGATTCTTAGCTTTCAGTTGCCGTTTGCCATTATTCCGCTGATTCAATTCACAGGCGACCGCGCGAAGATGGGCACTCTGGTGAACTCGCGGGTCACGAAGGTCGTCGCCTGGGTCGTGGCCGGAGTCATTCTTTTCTTCAACGGCGAACTCCTCTGGTTCATCTTCCGCGGTTAGCCTGTTTTTTTTGGCTCACCTTTTTGTGTTGCGGCGCGCGAATATGCGAAACTTTTGCGCATGATGAGCAACCTTGAAAAACGGAATCGGATGCTGCCCAGGGCGATGTTCCTGCTCGTTCTCGCGATCGTTGCTGCGGCGATCGTCTATTCCGCCGTCAACAAAGCTCCGTGGTCGTGGCCGGTCCCTGAAGAGGCGAAGCAACTGAAAAATCCGTTGCAGGCCACGGCTCCTGCGTTGAAGTCCGCCCGCGAAGTGTACGCGGACAAATGCGCGCACTGCCATGGCGACACGGGCAAAGGCGACGGCCGAGACGCCAGCCGGTACGATCCCACGCCTGCGGATTTCACGGACGCAAAGCGCATGAGCGGCATTACGGACGGCGAGCTTTTCTACAAGATCAGTGAAGGCAAGAAGCCCATGCCGGTGTTCAAAAATAAGCTGAGCGAGGACCAGCGCTGGGAGTTGGTGCTTTTCATTCGGTCGTTTGCCGAGTCATCGCCCGTCGCGAACAAAGCCGGGAAATGATGCGCGTAATCGACCAGAGCTCTTTCTGGTTTACGTCGTGCTGAGATGGGCGCAGCGGTGCTGCGCCCCCACAATCCCGTCCTTCGCAAAGAGGTATTAGCGGTTGCTGGGGTCATGCAGGGTTTCGGTATGCACCGAGGCTGGATCGGCGAGAAACTTCGCTACGGTTGGGCCAACTGAGATGCAATCGAGGCTGATATGGCCGCAGGGCGAATCTAGAGTGACAATGGGTGCCCCGATCGCCTCGGCAAATTCGCGCGCTGGAATCGGATTCACCAGATGATCCTGCGGCGAGACGATTACGAGGAGTTTTGCTCGAACCTTTTTCGCAGTCTCCATTAAGGTCGGCCCGAGTTCGCCGGGAATGTCGAGTGAAATGATGGCCTGGCGCTGCCGGATCTGGTCGCTGGCCACGCCGCCGTCGCCGACCGCACGCTTTTTGAGCTCCGCTACAAAAGTATCGAAATCCTTCGGACTTGTGTGCGCCACCCGATAAGCCGGAGATGTGAGATTCATCTGACCAATCTCCTCGGAAACGGCAAAGCCGAGGGTAAGAGGTCCTGTGGGATTGCCGTGGTTCCAGGCCGGGTCAAGCTCAATGGCATCAATTTGGGCGGTCCAGAGCAGCTTGTCGAAGGAAGTCGATTGCGGCGAGCCGGCCATGGGAATGGCGAGATCCATGAAATCGGGATAAATGAACGTCCATTCGAATGTTTGCATGCCGCCCATGGAAATGCCCTTGACGGCGCGAAGATGGGAAATGTGCAGCACATCGGTCAGGAGCCGATGCTCGGCTTCCACCATGTCTCGAATAGTGAATGTCGGAAACTTCATGCGTGGTTGCCTGCTGCTGTTTGAGGGAGACGAGGATACGCCGTTTCCGATGGCATCCGCGAGGACGACAAAATAGTTCTCGGTATCGACGACCTTGCCTGGTCCGAGGAATTGCAACAGGTCCTCGGATTTGCCACCCAGCCAAGTTGGCCACAGGATAGCGTTCGACTTGCCCGTATTGAGTTTTCCCAACGTGCGATAGCCGAGGCGAAAATTGAGAATCACGCTCCCGTTTCGCAGCTTAAAGTCGCCGAGTTGGGCGAATTGCTGAGTTCCACCCGCGGCTGGAGACTGGGCCCTTGCGAGCTCGGCTTGGCAGGTAAGAAAGAGCAAGACAGTCAGACCGAGTCGGCAACTGTTTTTCATGCCGCGCATTCTATCTCATCACCGAACCCGTCGCAGAACTCTACCGCTGACGCCTATTTCAGCGCAAAATGAATGCTAGGCGCGGATTTTGCGCGGCCATGAGTACGTTCGCGACTCTCTGGATCGATCATCGCGTGGCCTTGGTGGCGGTTGCCGCGCTGCTCCTCTCTGCGGCCGCTCCTTTGGCGTACGCCTGGGCACGGCTTTTGCCGGACGAGCCACCCCCGTTTGAGGTCACTGCCGGAGCTGCGCCGCCTGAACACCTTCCTTCCAATTGGCAAAGCCCTGCAAAGAAAGATCCTTTTGCGGTGTTTCTATTGTTCTGCGTGACGCTGAGCTATGTTCTGAAATTTCCTGGATTGCCTTTGGCGACGGGGCTGCAGTGGCTATCCACGCTGCTGCCTGCCGACTATTTGAATTGGACTGTGCTCGGAGGGCGCGCATTTTTCGTAGTCGTGCCGGGATTGGCGGCGGCGTATTCCGCGTTGCGGCCGAACCCAGTGCGCATTGCTTTGATTGTCGGCGGGCTGCTGGTTCTGGCGCTTTGGTTGGTCAGTCCAGTGTTGCGCGCGGCGATCGCGACGGCGTAACGCTTGCGTGTGCAGCATGCGTGTCTGCCGCAAAGCGGGCTGCGCCCAATAATGGATTGCTACGCCATTGCCGCCGCTCAGGCGGTTGCCGCCTTTACCTGGCTCAAAGCGGAAGCCACTTCTTTCACGTCGGGCACGACGGGGATGTCGTAATTCTTGAACCAAGCCACTTTGCCTTGCTTGTTCACGATGGCGATGGCGCGCCCGGTGATTCCCTTGTCCGCAAGATACACGCCGTATTTTTCGCTCATGGCTCCCTTCGGATGAAAATCCGCGAGCAGCGAATACTTGATGCCCATCTTGTCGGCGTATGCTTTGTGCGACCACGTGCTGTCCACGCTGACGCCAAGCACTTCCGCATCGAGCTGATCGAACGACCGCATGTCGTTGACGAAGCAGGCGTGCTCGTTCGTGCACGTCGGGCTCCAGTCCAGCGGATACCACACCAGCACTACGTTTCTCTTGCCCGCGAAATCGGAAAGTTTCACTTCCTTCTTATCCTGGTTCTGCAGCGCAAAATCCGGCGCCGTTTGTCCCACTCCTATCGCCATGTTCTTTCCTCCGGTCAGTTCGAAATCGAGGCCACCATCTTATCGAAATCCCGCCAGCCACGCCAAACGGCAGCAGCGCCTTCGCGCTGCCACGCATCAGACTTTTTGGGTGTACACTCCTTCCAGAAAATCGCCGGGCCGATGACGCCATGTCTTCCGAAGCAACTCGCCGCGCAACGATGATGCCGCTGCGCGAACTAGTCGACCGCTATCTTTCCGCAGCCGTCAGCTTCGGCATTCCCGTAGCCCTTTCTTCCTTTGCTCTCAGCCATTCGGAAACCGAGCGCCTCTTCTCCAGCTATGATGAGGACTACCACATCTCGCGCTTCTTCCATTTTTCGCAGGATGTTGGCACGCCGTTCTCCATCAACGGTTTTCCTGCCACGCACGTCGCGATCGACGCAGAAATACAATTAATTCTTTAGTATTCTTTTGGGTGCTTCGCAAGCCAGAATCATGGAGGCCCGACTCTAGTGGTCCACCTTAACGGAGAAGACGTCGGGTTGGGAATGGGTGCCGGCCGCGGGTGAACCCGCCGGCGAGGTCCAGGTGCGCCGGTTATCGCCCCAGGCCGCGATCACGCCGTCATCGTTGGCCTCGCCACCCGGCCCGGTGAGCGTCTGATATTCACCGATGTCATAGCAGCTCACGACCGTCCGATCGTAGTTGGAAGTTGCCGTGGGTGTGCGAACTACATTGCTCGGTGTCAGATCGAACGCGGTCGTGCTCAGCGGGGCCGTCTGCTCGACCTGCAGCTCCCCGTGCTCGGTCTTCAGCGTGGCCACGTCAGTGCGCAGGCGCTTGTCGGCCTGCTGAACGTAGTAACTGACCGTGAGTGTCCTGCCATTGGTCGACAACGACAGGAAGGGGTGCACATGTTGCGGATCGGCAGCGGTCGAGGCCGCCACCCCAAAGGGCGTTGCGAAGGTTTGCCCGCCGTTGGTTGATAAGACCAAGCGGATCTCGGAGCCCGCGGTCGGGTCGCCCAAGAACGGGCTGGTCGAGCTGTTCAGCACGAACGCGAAGACCCCATGTCCGGCGGCCGCATGCGGCTGGCTGATGAGCCGCGTCGCCTGCTTGAACCGCGGCAACCCGAAGCGCCCGCCTCCCTGGTCGGCGCCCGCGACGAGCGCATTGCGAATTCCACCTCCCGCGCAGTCGTTGAGCAGCCCAGGCGTGACATTGGGGAAGGCGAACGAGTCGATCGCGCCCGGCGCGTTGAAGGCGAGGAAACGGAGGGTCTGCCCGCCATCATCGGAGACGAGCACGCGCACGTTGTCCGCGTCCATGTCGCTGAAGTGCAGAAATGGCACATAGAGGCGGCCGGTCGAGGCATCAACCACCGGGTTGGAAAACTGGATGAAGGAGCTGTTGGTCCCGTCGTCCACCGGGGCGAAGAGGACCTTCTGAGAAAACGTCTGACCACCATCGGTACTGCGAGCTAGCCGGAGCTGGCTGCCGATGGTCTGCCCTTTCGCGTTCGTGATGAAGCTGGTCCAGGTCACGTAGATATTGTCGCGCGAACGCGCGGTCGGGTCCGGGCCAATGGCCAGCCACTCCTTGTCGGCTCCGTCGTCCACCGCCGCCACCGTGGCTGGGCCGAAGCTCGAACCATGATCAGTGCTCTTATTGATGATGATGGTGTTGTGGAGGCCTTGCGCGTCGGTGCCTAAGCTCGCGTAAAAGATATTCCCGTGCCGGTCGATCGCGAGCGACGGGTCGCCGAAGGTGAAGGGAGCGTCATTGGAGACCGGCGGCACGAAGCCGCTCGTCCAGGTGCGCCCGGCATCGTGCGACGTGGAGAAGCCGCTGAACTGTAGCCGCGTGAAAGCAAGACCGAACCCCGGAAAGAACTGGACCTCGGAGCCTGCCGAGGAGTTATAACCCACCACGACGTGCCTGCCGTCCCGTACGGCAGAAGTCTCACTCTGGGTGGAGAATTCGAATGGCCGGGTCTTGACTACGGTGGGGTCAAAGGTGACGATGTGGTCCAGCGTCGGGTCATTGACCTGGACGTTAAAAGCGTCGTCGCTGCTCCGGTTATTGCCATGTCCCTCCTCGCCCGCAATCGGGAGCACAATCGGAACCAATCCCGATTTCACCGCCCGCTGGAGCCGCTGTGCCAACTCGCCGCCGCTGGAACGGAGAGCGATCCCACCTTTGACGGGGGCGCCGTCGTCACCACCAAATGCCGCAATATCGTCGTCGACCGGGATAACCACACGGCCGTTCACCGGTTTGGTGTTGACTTGGGCGGCTGCTGGCCGGTACGGGAAAACGATCAGCGCAGCGAATGACCACAGTACGAACTTCGATAGCCTCGCATCTTTCATAGGCCCCCCTTCAGAGCGTATGTGCTTCACTACAAACAGAGAGAATTTGAATGTTACGGAGCGGAGGGAAACATGGCGGGAACATGTTTCTCTGGGTCCAGCAGCGTTATGCCTCCGGGAAACCGGCTTGGCCGGTCCTGGTAAAACCTGGACGCCTCGACAGAGTGGCATTCTTATAATCTCTCTGTAACCGCCTTGTCAATTACAATCGCGATGAAGGAGTGGAACTAAAGGAGCGGTAAATTTGGCCGTGGTTGATCCGAGCCTAAGCCTGGGAATTCAAAGTGGATTTCCCAAAAATCGCGCTGCGCAAAAGCTTAGAGTCGCGGCCTAGCCGGAGCGCGCCAACGAGGCGCCTTCGGTGCTGAGGCGGCGGGAGAGTTTTTCGTGTTCTTCGAGGATTTCGCGGGGGAGACGGTTTCCGAATTTCGCAAAGAATTGCTTGCTGTCGGCGAGATCGTCTTCCCAGTCTTCGGAGTTCACGCTCAGGAGTTCTTCGATTGCGGCGGGAGAGATCTGCAGGCCATCGAGCGTGAGCGCGTTGCGCGCGGGCACGAACCCGACAGGCGTTTCTTCGGCGCCGCCGCGGCCTTCGACTCGCTCTAAAATCCATTTCAAAACGCGGACATTTTCGCCGTAGCCGGGCCACAGGAATTTTCCGTCAGCGCCGCGGCGGAACCAATTCACGTGGAAAATCTTTGGCGGATGCGGGATGCGCTTGCCCATCTCCAGCCAGTGGCGGAAATAGTCGGCCATGTTGTAGCCGCAGAAGGGCAGCATCGCCATGGGATCGCGGCGCACGACGCCGACGTTTCCGGTCGCCGCAGCAGTGGTTTCGCTGGCCATGGTCGCCCCGACAAAGACGCCGTGCTGCCAGTCAAAGGATTCGTAGACCAGAGGGGCGACACGCGCGCGGCGGCCGCCAAAGATGAATGCGGAAATTGGCACGCCTTCGGACGCTTCCCACTTCGGCGAAATGGAAGGAGATTGCCCCGCGGGAACAGTGTAGCGGGCATTGGGATGCGCCGCGGGTCCCTTAGAGGTGTCCCACTTTTCGTTTTTCCAGTTGATGAGGCCGGGAGGTGGCGGACTACCGATGCCTTCCCACCAAGGCTCGCGGTCGGATGTCATCGCCACGTTAGTGAAAATAGTGTTTTTGTGCAGTGCGCCCATCACATTGGGATTGGTGAGCATGCCGGTTCCGGGCGCGACGCCGAAGAAACCGGCTTCGGGATTGATGGCGTGGAGATAGCCGTCATCCGCGATTTTCATCCACGCAATGTCGTCGCCGACGGTCCAGACTCGATAGCCCTGATCCTCGAGCGCGGAAACCATCATCGCAAGGTTGGTTTTACCGCAGGCGCTGGGGAAAGCCGCGCCCATATAAGTGACTTTGCCGCCGGGCGATTCGAGGCCGAGGATGAGCATGTGCTCGGCCATCCAGCCTTGCTCGCGAGCCATGTAGCTGGCGATGCGCAGCGCAAAACATTTCTTGCCGAGCAAGGCGTTGCCGCCGTAGCCGGAACCTACGCTCCAGATGAGCTTTTCCTCGGGAAAATGCGCGATGTAGCGGCGCATCGGATCCAAATCGCCGACGGAGTGCAAGCCGGGAACGAAATCGGAGGAAGAGCCGATGCGGTCAAGAGCGACTTGGCCCATGCGCGACATGATGCGCATGTTGGCGACGACATAAGGGCTATCGGTCACTTCGACGCCGGCTTTGCTGATCGGAGAATTCACGGGGCCCATGATGTAGGGCACGACGTACATGGTGCGGTTTCGCATGGCCCCATCGAAGAGCGCTCCGATTTTGTGCTTGGCAGCCCCCGGATCCATCCAGTTGTTGGTGGGGCTGGCATCATCTTTTTCAGGAGTGCAGATAAAGGTGAGGTGCTCGGTGCGGGCGACGTCATTGGGACTGCTGCGATGCAAGTAACAGTTTGGGTAGGTTTCTTCGTTGAGGGTTTCGGAATCGTCTTCGCGGAGCATTTCGGCGATGATTCGCTCGTTTTCGTCCAAGGAGCCGTCGCAGTACACGACGCGGTCGGGCTTGGTAAGCCTGGCAGCGTCATCAACCCAGTTTTCGAGTGGAGTCCCCACGATGCTCCTTCTGCGAGAAGCCACATGCGTCGCAGATAGCGTGTGAAAGCCGTTGCCGATAACCAGTGACCGCTCGTGAGCCGCAGCTACCCGCATGCGGCGAAGCCAACCGGACGGCGTGAGGCGGGAACTTCAAGCCAGGCTGGCAGGGGCGGTATCCAATCGACACGGACAGTGTATGTTACGGGTCGGCGGCCGCGCAAGATAGGGAGCCCGGGCAGTCCAAGAAAGAATTGTGCCGCGGGTGTTGAGGGCTCTGTCGTGCTGTAATTTACACTCACTGCCGAAGTCAGCCTGCGCTAGGGAACGATTGTTTATTGCGGTGGGGTGGCTTAGACTTCCGGCGAATTGGGGAGGGAAAGATGCAAACGCGAAGGACATTTTTAGGGTCGATGGGGGCGGCGGCCGCCTTGAGCGTGGCCGGTCGGGAGGTGTTCGCCGGCGAAGCACGAGCTGGGGAAACAGACACGAAAGACGTGGACGCCGCGGAGCGGGGTAGTGCGGACGCCGCGGCTTCGGGCGAGAAGATGTTGTTTTGGGTGGCGGTGTCCACGCCCTGCGACAAGAACCTGAATTTTGACCCCGAACTGTACAAGGATTTGCTGGTGTACTTGAAGTCGCAGGGCGCCGATGGCGTGGTGGTGCTGGGAACGACGGGGGAATTCCCGTCGTTTTCGTGTGCCGAGCGGAAGAAGGTCGCGGAGACGGCGTTCAAGAACAAGAATGGCTTGAACATCATCGTGTCTTCTGGAACTTCGAATTTTCCGGAGACCATCGAGCTCTCGAAACACGCCGAAGAAAACGGCGCGGATGGCTTGTTGATCGTGCCGCCCTTTTATTACAAGCATCCGCGGCGCGAGGCGCTGACAAAATATTATTCCATGATTTTCGAGCAGGTGAAAATTCCGATCAACCTATACCACATCCCATTTGCGAGCGGCGTGGCGATTTCGCTGGAGCTGCTGCACAGCTTGGAGCAGTATCCGAACCTGGCCGGAATAAAGGATTCAGTGGATGACGCCGAGGAATACCATCGCTTCGTGAAGGAATTTCCCAACCTCAATATGCGCACGGGGACGGATGTGAATTTGAAGTACGCGCTGGAGCATGGGATGGGGGCAATCTTGGCGGAAGGGAACAATTTTACGAAGCAGATCTCAGCGGTGTTTGCGGCGAAGCGTGCGGGCAAGGACATCGACGAGCCGATTGCGAAGCTGAATGCAGCGTTGAAGCTGCTGCGGGCCGGCGGCGTGGATGAGTACGGACCGATGAAATATGCGTTGAGCTTGCAGATGGGGACGCGGCAGTTTTACCAGCGGCCGCCGAACTCGGATGTGACCGAGGAGCAGAAGGCGAAGATCAAAGCGGCGTTGGAAGAAATTAAGCGGACGGGGTAACGGGGCGCGCTCGCAAATTGCGCGTTTGTTGGTGATCGGTTGATGACACCCGCTTCACTACCGCTTTTCATTGGTTCGTGCGGCAGGGGATTTGGGGGAGGGTCGGAATGTTTCAGCGGAGTGTAAAGGAACTTAGTTGTGTGTTTGTCATTGCAGGTGTGTTTGCGATGCCGCCTATGGTGGCTGCGGCGCAGTGGAAACCTAAGGATACGGAGTGGCCCAGCTATGCGGCGGATCTAGCGGGGACGCGGTACCGGCCGCTGGATCAGATCAACTCTTCGAACTTCAACGATTTAGAGATTGCTTGGCGAATCAAGACCGACAATTTTGGGAACCGGCCAGAGTACAAGCTGGAAGGCACGCCGCTGATGATGAACGGTGTGTTGTATGCGACGGCGGGATCGCGGCGTGCGGCGATTGCGGTGGATGCGGTCACCGGCGAGTTGCTGTGGATTCATGGCGAGCGTGAAGGTGCGCGCGGCGGAGCGGCTCCGCGGCAGCTTTCCGGACGCGGGTTAGCCTATTGGTCGGACGGAAAGGAAGAGCGCATTTTGTATGTGACGCCGGGATATCAGCTCATCTGCCTGGATGCGAAGACGGGTTTGCGCGTGCCGACGTTCGGAAATAAGGGCGCGATTGATTTGAAGCAGGATGACGATCAAGAAATTTTGCCGGACTTGACGACCGGCGAGATTGGGATCCAGTCGGCTCCGGTGGTGGCGAAGAACACGATCATCATCGGCGCGGCGTTTCGTGAAGGCATGACACCGAAGAGCATGCGCAACAACAAAGGATACGTGCGGGGATTTGATGTACGCACGGGCAAGCGGCTGTGGATTTTTCACACCATTCCGAAAAAAGGCGAGTTTGGGTATGACACGTGGCTAAACGGCTCGGCGGAATACACGGGGAACACCGGGGTGTGGACACAGGTCACGGTGGACGAAGAGCTGGGGCTGCTGTATTTGCCGGTGGAATCGCCGACCAACGATTTTTATGGCGGGCACCGGCCGGGGAACAATCTGTTTGGCGAGACTCTGGTGTGCGTGGACTTGAACACAGGGCGGCGGAAGTGGCACTACCAGTTGGTGCATCACCCGCTGTGGGACATGGATATTTCTTCCGCGCCGATTCTGGCGGACATTACTGTGGATGGAAAGCCGGTGAAGGCCGTGGCGCAGCCGACCAAGCAGGGTTTTCTTTACGTGTTCGATCGCGTGACGGGGAAGCCAGTGTGGCCGTTTGAAGAGAAGCAAGTAGAGGTGGGCACGGTGCCCGGCGAATGGTATTCGCCGACGCAGCCGATTCCGTCGAGACCGCCGGTTTACAGCCGCAACGGCGTATTGGAGAGCGACTTGATCGATTTCACTCCGGAGCTGCGGGAGCGCGGGAAAGCGATCGCGTCGAAGTACAAGCTGGGACCGGTGTACACGCCGCCGACGGAAAGCAAGGTGGAGGGTCCGTTGGGGACGCTGACGGTGGGGACGGCGTCGGGCGGGACAAATTGGCCGGGCGGGTCGTACGATCCGGAAACGCATATGGTGTATGCGTTTGCTTGCAACGCGTGCGCGGAGCCCATTGGGTTGGTCCGCGCGCCGAAAACAGTTTCCGACATGAATTACATCGCCGGGACCGCTGGGGAAGAAGTGACGATCTTGCGCGGGCCCGGCGAGAACGCCGGAGCGGATTCGCCGATGCCGCCGAAGAAGAAAGCAGGCAGCGGGTACGTGGCGCTGAACGTGGACGGATTGCCGCTGCTGAAGCCGCCGTACGGGACGATCAGCGCGATCAATCTCGATAAGGGCGAAATTGTTTGGCAGATCGCGCACGGCGAGACGCCGGACGTCGTGCGGAATCACCCGGCGCTCAAGGGCATGAACATTCCGCGGACGGGAGAGGAGACTTATAACATCGGAACGCTGGTGACGAAGACGCTGGTGATCGCCGGCGACGGGCAGATCACTACGACATCGGATCATCCGCGCGGCGCAATGCTGCGGGCGTACGACAAGAACACCGGAAAGGAAGTGGGCGCGGTGTACATGCCGGCGCCGCAGAGCGGTTCGCCGATGACCTATATGGTGAACGGCAAGCAGTACATCGTTGTGGCGGTAAGTGGAGGGGCCTATTCGGGGGAATATATTGCGTACAGTCTGCCGGCGACGGAGTGAACGCGTGGAACGAATCGACTTGAGCAGATTTCGAATTGCGTTTGTTGAATTGCTATTCATTGGCGCGCTTTATGGAGCGATTCATGCACACGCCGATAACCGCGGGACACAAGCACAAGCGGCGCAATCGCCGGAAACGCGATCCGTGTGGGACGGGGTGTACACGGAGGAGCAGGCGAAGCGCGGCGAAGAACTTTATCGGAAGGAATGCGCTTCGTGTCATGGCGATACGCTGATCGGCGGGGGTGGCTCGGCGCCGCTGACCGGCGGGACGTTTCTTTCGAATTGGAACGGGCTTACGGTCGGAGATTTATTCGATCGAATTCGCAAGACGATGCCGCAAGGGTCGCCGGGAAAGCTGACCAAGCAGCAGGACGCGGACATTTTGGCGTATTTGTTGAACTTTAATAAGTTTCCGGCGGGGAGGATGGAACTGCAGAAGCAGGTGGAATTCTTGAAGGAGATTCGGTTCGAAGCGACGAAGCCTGATGCAAAGTGAGCGTCGGATTTCGATTTGTGAGGAGGCGGTATGAAGAAGTTGCTTCCAGTGCTAGTGATGGGCGCAGCGCTTGCGGGATTTGTAGCGGGTCAGGCGATACGGCCGAAGCCCGGGCCAGAGGGTGTGCTGAGCGGCCATTTCGATGAGCTTTCCATGATGCCAAGCGCACTCGCGCAAGATAAAAGTGAGGTCATGCCGTTTGGCTACAACTCGCCCCACGAGCCGGCGCTGGCGCCGGACGCGCCGCCTATCACGTACTGGAATATCGACGACATTCGAAAGGCGCATACCGAATTGTCGGAGAAAGCGGCGAAAGCGCTGACGCAAGCAGGCAGCGGAAGCTCGCAATCGTTCGGCGGCGGACCGGTGCACGTGCAGACGCGAAACTTCAGCATCTTCATGCTGTATCGCGCGCACCGCGAGCAGCCAGTGTTGAGTCTGACGAAGGTGAACAGCGTGTGGGACGACGCCGAGATGCATGCGGGCGCATACGATTTCTACGTCATCACCGGCGGAACCGGGGAGATGATCGTGGGCGGAAAAATCGCCAACCGGCAGAATTTGCGGGACAAAGACGGAATCATCCCAGGCGAATATCGCGGCCAGCCGATCGAAGGCGGCAAGACATTCAAGGTGAAGGCTGGGGACTGGTTGCTGATTCCGCCGGACACGCCGCACCAGCCCAAGCCTGATGCCGGCGGGTTCAGCTATATGATCATGAAAATAAATGTGGGCGTTTATCCGTGGAGCTTGGTTCGCTAACTAACGAACGAAAAAACGTGGCGAAATATCTAGTCCGGGGAAGACCGGACGGTAATAACCGTAGATTACCCTACAGGCAAACACATACAACCTTACTGAATTTGAGGAATAGAACACGCGCACGGCGTGGCGTAGCATTCCTTGTTCACTCAGTCGAGTCAGTTTTCCCCAAGGTACCCGGTCCAAAGTCACTGATCACCGCACCGGTTTCCGCATCGCGCAAGAAGTAGCGCGCTGGAGTGGAACGGCGCAGCAAAGCCACCTCTTGTTCTGCCTGCGCGCGCGTTTGCACGTTGGCGATCCAGATCGGACTGCCATCGTCGAGCTGCCGAAAGATGTCATAACCGAGCTTCATAAATTCGGTGCAAGCCTGTCGACACCAAGCAGGTTTCAATCCGAGATAAGGCTTAGCTAGTGAAATTAATGAGCAAGAGCAAGGCTGTCTGTTCAATTTTGAACAGACGAACGGTAGAGCCGCGGGTAGAAGAGGGAGCAATCGTAAACAGAAAGTTAAAACGGGCTGGTCATCCGTCACCTGTCCGACACAAGGCACAGGGGGCGGTGCCGATACGAGGGGATTCATGAAATCACGCGGGCGAGGCTTTCTCGACGCACCGCCGTTCTTTTCGGCGGCGTTGCCGGCCAGGAAAATCGTCGAATTCAAGACCGGGGAAACGATCATTTCCCAGGGCGAGGAATGTACGGACGTGCATTACATTGACGAAGGGATTGTGAAGCTGACATCGGTTTCGAACCGGGGAAAGGGAGCGGTTCTGGGCATCTTGGGCTCGGGAGATTTTGTTGGGGAGAGCTGCATCAGCGGACAGGGCGTGTATCTAACATCGGCTATCGCGCTGGTGCAGAGTAAAGTCAGCATCATCAAGCGAAAAGCGATGGTGCGGCTGGTCGAAGAGGATGCCGCAGTGTCGATGCGGTTCATCAACTACTTGTTGCTGCGGAATCTGCGGATGGAGCAGAACCTGATCGATCACCTGTTTAATTCAAGTGAAAAGCGGCTGGCCCGCACATTATTGTTGCTGGCTAGGTCCGGCGATGGGGGGAAACTGTCGCCTATTTTCGACAAGATCAACCAGGACACATTGGCAGAAATGGTGGGAACGACCAGGTCGCGGATCAATTTTTTCATGAACAAATTCCGGAAATTGGGCTTCATCCACTATAACGGCGGGCTGAAGGTGCACGGCTCGCTAGCGCGAGTGTTAGAGGAATAGCGGCGGGCTAACGCACTAGGAGTTCCAGGCTACACGCGAGAGCTGGCGCTTGCGATTCTCCCATTCGGCGCCGGAGAGAATGCGCGGCGCGACTTCGATGAGCCGCGGGGTCAGCTTGAAGACGGCGAGCGCCGTCCATGGCTTCCCGTCGCGAGTGCGGAAGGCGCGCTCGTTCAAGGATTCGGCCATGTGCTTGTACGAGTGGTCCTGGACAACCATTTCAGCGAGGTGATTGAGAACCTGCATTTCGGTGGGATTCTCTTCCAAGTGCAGGCAATCGCCGGCGATGCGCGTGCCGTAGGGAATTTCCTCGCCGAAGGCTAGTTCTGTAGACGCGGCGGCGGGTTCCACCTGCACCTCGCGCTCCCACTCAACGGCAACCATGCGCCATCCAGCCGATTCTCGTTGGTTGAGGTAATCAGGGCTGGGCCAAGCCGAAAGAGCTTCTCGAATCCACTCAATCTTTTTCATGGACGTCTCCTTGACGGCCCACTCGCTTCAGGGGACGAAGAGAGGTACACCCACCTGGCCGTGGCAATGGGCAATTTTTCTGCCCAGGCTGTTCCGCACGTAAGTCATTAAAGGTGAAGCTGTTTAGCTTGGGTATGACGTAGCCTCAGCGACGCGCAAATGTCCGTTTGTGGGATGGACTGTTACGTTGCCGGACACCGGGGAGAGCCCGTCAACAAAGTAGAGCTTTTTCGCTCCGCGCCGAGTATGATGGCGCTGACTTATCTGTCCCGCCCTCGATTTTCCCAAACTACATCTTTAGGCCGACCCGGCCCCGCCTCAGCTCTGGCGGTGTGCTATGCACGTGGAAGTCAAGGGAAAGCGGGTGGAAGAGCGCAAGGATTTGAAGGTAGGAGTGGATCTGTGCAGCGTGGATGTGCGAACGCCGGCGCATTCCGGGGTTACCGACAACGTCAGCACGCATGGAGCGCGAGTGCTGACGAGCAAGGCGTTGAAGTCCAACGAGCGATTAACCGTGCGCTCGATGCTGGGAAGCTACAGGTCGAGGGCCCGTGTGGTGTACTGTGTGCCCGCGGACGGCGGATTGTACGCGATTGGGCTACAGCTCTACGCCAGCGCCGGTGACTGGGTATCTCCGGAGTAGATTTGTTGACCGTTACGCGGTCCAACATCCACAAGGCCGCAACAAGGGATGGCTGGAGTTGCGATGGTATGATGACGAGGTGTACGCGCAAAAATTCCGAGTGGAACTGGTGATACGAGGAGAGCGGCGAGCCTGTCCCTTGGAGTGGCTGGACCAATTCTGCATGCGCAACTTCACCAATGCCGCGGAGTTCGACGACACGCTGCCAATTGCGAAGGGAGAGGTTGAAGTGAGTTTCCGGGTCGCTCCGGATCGTTTCGCGGAGAGCTTCGGAGCGTGGCTGACGCAACGCGGAAAAGGTGAAGGGCAAGGCGTGCGGGTCGAAATCTCAAAGCTCGCTTGAAAAGTGATGACCGAGAAGTGCTCTTCGTAAGCTGAACGATTCAGGCCGCGGAATCCCGTTTTTCGCCACCAAGAAGCGCTTTAATTTCCGGTAGGGCAGCCTGCACGGCGGTTTCGCCAACGGCGACGAGATCGTTGGTGCGGGTAAAGTCGTCCCACACGAAAGGTTTCACGTCGGGTTCGATGATGACGTCGGCCTGCTGTCGCCAAGCAATGTCGCCATGCCGCTGGATGATGTTGAAAGAGCGGCTGATGACGTCGGCGACGGTGCGAGGATCTTCAAGGTTGCCCGCTTCGAGATAGATAGCGATGACGATGTCCGCGCCGAGCAATAGAGTACCTTCGACAGGAACGGGCGCGGTGAGAAAACCATCCACGAGCGTGCGCCCCTCGAATTGAATGGGAACGAAGAGCCCAGGATAAGCACAGGAGCCTCGCAGCGCGGGGACAAGTGGTCCGCGCGTATAGTACACGGAGATTCCTGCATTGATGTCCGTCGCGGCAATCGCGAAGGGAGTTTTCAATTCCTCGAAGGTTTTCACGCGGGTAAATCGCGCAAAGTAATTTTCCATGCGCTGGTTGGTGGCCAGGCCAAGCCAGGAGGGCGTCCAGCGGCCAAAATCTGCGAAGGTAGTGGTGCTGGCAATGCGCTGCATATCGTCAAGAGGCACGCCGGCGCAGTAGCAGGCGCCGATCAGGGCGCCGACACTGGTCCCTGCGACGCAGTCAATCGGGATGCCGGCTTTCGTCAGCGCGCGAAGCACACCGACGTGCGCGATGCCACGCGCGAAGCCTCCGGCCAACGCGAGCCCGACGCGGGGGCGCTCGGTGGTCGGACGCTCGTCGCCAGTGGCGAAAGAACGAAATTTGTCCTTCGCGTTCCGCAGCCAGTCGAGGGCGTTGGATACTTTGTCTTCCAGCATTGTCTGTACTCATTTTAGTGCCACTCAGGCCCAGAGGCATAAGGTTTGACCGGAGAATGCCGGTTTTGTAACCTGTCCTGCCGTCTGATATTCCGAAAAGAGCATCCATGAAACGTCGGATTGAGAAAGCTGTAGTGCTGGGCGCGGGGACTATGGGTTCGCGTATTGCGGCTCACTTTGCCAATGCAGGACTGCCGTGCATTTTGTTGGACATCGTGCCGCCCAATTTGCCTGCGGATGCGCCCGCTGCGGAGCGCAACAAGATTGTGCGCGCAGGGCTGGAAGCGGCGAAGAAGTCGAAGCCGGCGGCATTCTTTACTTCTGCGCTGGCCGAGCGCGTGGCCATCGGCAATTTTAAAGACGACTTGACGCGCTGCGCGGAAGCGGACTGGATCATCGAAGTCGTCGCCGAAAATCTGGAGATTAAACAGAAGCTTCTTTCGCGCGTGGCGCAGTGTCGCAAGCCGGGCGCGATTGTGACTACCAATACCTCTGGGCTGCCTGTGCACTTGATTGCGGAAGGCATGAGTGAGGAATTTCAGCAGCACTGGGCAGGGACACATTTTTTCAATCCGCCGCGCTATTTGAAGTTAGTCGAGATGATTCCGGGGCCGAAGACGTTGCCGGAAGTGGTGGAGACGCTGAGTGAGTTTTGCGACCGGCGGCTGGGCAAGGGCGTGGTAATTGCCAAGGACACGCCAAATTTCATCGCCAACCGCATCGGGACGTTTTCGATGCTGAATGTCTTACGCTTGATGGGCACGCTGGGAATGACTGTGGAAGAAGTGGATGCCTGCACGGGACCGGCGATTGGGCAGCCGAAGTCAGCGACATTTCGAACGGCGGACATCGTGGGCATCGACGTTCTGGCCCACGTCGTGAAGAACATTTACGAATCGGTGCCAAACGATGAATCGCGCGAGATGTACCGCGTGCCGGTGCTAGTGCAAGAGATGGTGCGGCGCGGCTGGCTGGGCGACAAGACCGGGCAGGGATTTTACAAGCGTGTGAAGGGTGACGGGGAGCGGGAAATTCTGACGCTCGATGTGCACACCATGGAATACCGGCCGCGGCAGAAGGCGCGCTTTGCTTCGATTGAAGCCGGAAAGACTATCGAAGACACGAGACTGCGTTTGCGGGCGCCGGTGGGGCCGATTCTCGAGGGCCAAAAAGGCGATAAGGCGCAGCAATTTTTGTGGGGCTCGATCTCGGAGACGTGCCTTTATGCGGCGCGGCGCGTTCCAGAAATTTCTGACAGTGTTGTGGATGTGGATCGCGCTATGCGCTGGGGCTTCGGCTGGGAGCTCGGTCCGTTCGAGGTGATGGACGCCATTGGCGTGAAGGCGTTTGCGGGGCAAGTGGCGAAGGAAGGGCGTGCCTTGCCGGTCGCGATCGAGAAACTGTTGGCGAGCGGTAGAGGCGGATTCTATGAGTCAGCGAAGGGTGCCACGACAGTTTTTGATCTCGCGAGCGGGGCAGCGAAAGCCGTGGAACCGCCGAGCGGCGTGCTGGTTCTCAAGTCGCTGAAGGATGCGGGCCGCGAAGTGGAGCGGAATTCGGGCGCGAGCCTGATTGATCTCGGCGACGGCGTGGTGTGTTGCGAGTTTCACGCAAAAATGAACGCGATTGGGGCGGACTTAATCGCCATGCTGCACAAAGGCCTGAAGCGGCTGACCACAGATTTTGACGCGATGGTGATCGCCAACGATGCGGTGAATTTTTCCGTTGGCGCGAATTTGATGCTGGTGCTCGTCGCCGCGCAAGAACAGGAGTGGGACGAGATCCACATGGCGGTAAAGCAATTTCAGAACGCGAATCTGGCGTTGAAATACGCGCCGAAACCAGTGGTGGCTGCGCCGCGGGGGATGGCGCTCGGCGGTGGATGCGAAATCAGCTTGCACGCGGCTCGAATTCAAGCGGCGGCGGAAGCGTACATCGGCTTGGTAGAGACTGGCGTCGGGTTGATTCCTGGCGGCGGAGGTTCGAAAGAAATGCTGATTCGCGCGAACGAGCGCGCGGCGAGCGGAGAGGATCTGGATTTGTTTCATGCGCTGCGGCCGATCTTTGAAACCATTGCCATGGCCAAGGTGGGAACCAGCGCGGAGGAGTCGCGCGAGCTAGGTTTCCTCCGCCGCGAGGATGGCGTGTCCATGAACCGCGACAGGCTAGTGGCCGATGCGAAGGAAGTGGCGCTGGCATTAGCCCGTGGCGGGTATAAGCCTGCGGCGGCGAATTGGCAGGAAGGCGCGCAAACGACGCACGTCAAAGTGCTTGGCGAACAGTTCCTCGCGACCGCCAAGATGGGGATTCATCTGCTGGTGCGCGGCGGCTACGCCTCGGATTACGACGCGCACGTAGCGCGCAAGCTGGCCAATATTTTGGCCGGCGGACCGTTGACCGCGCCGCAAATGGTCAGCGAGCAATACGTACTGGATTTGGAGCGCGAAGCTTTCGTGTCGCTCTGCGGCGAAAAGAAGACGCAGGAGCGCATCGCGCACACTCTCAAGACCGGCAAACCTCTACGGAATTAGCGACATTCCCGAGCGGGCCAAAACCGCATAAAAGCGTATTGAATTAGCGATTCACCCTGGGCTATTCTATTGGGTGGGAGGGGCGACGTGCAGAAGCTGCTGGCGCCGCGCGAGGCGGCCAACATCCTGGGCATCAGCTATCCCACGCTGAAGCAGTGGATTTATCGCGGGAAGCTCAAGACCGCCAAGACTCCCGGTGGACACCACCGAGTTCCGGAGAGCGAGATCGATCGCCTGTTTCCCAAAAAGTTGGAACGCGGAGACATTGAGACGCGGCGGGGCAATTTCCGCAAGATCAGTGGACGCAATCAGTTGTTCGGCCGCGTGCTGGATGTGAAATATAGCGGCCTGCTCGCGCAAGTCACGCTGAAAATCGGCGAACAGCAAATCACCGCGATCATCACCGCGGATGCGGCCAAGGAGATGCGCTTGAAGACGGGGGAACGAGCGGCGGCCCTGATCAAGTCAACGGAAGTGATGATTCTGCGCGTATGAGTGCCACCTCCGCCGAACAATTCTAGAATTGAGCGACCTTGTGAGACCTGCCTTGCGCTGCCTGATGCTGTTTTCCTGCCTCCTGGCTTTCCGAACGGCCAAGGCACAGGAGATTCGCGTCGCCGCGGCGGCGGATTTGAAATTTGCCCTGGATGAACTATCAGCGCAATTCGAGAAGCAAACGGGAAGAAAGGTCGACGTCAGCTACGGCTCGAGTGGAAGCTTCTTCGCACAAATCCAGAATGGTGCGCCCTTTGACCTCCTTTTGTCGGCGGATATTGAGTATCCGCGGAAGCTCGAGGCCGCGGGCCTGACCGAGCCAGGAACACTTTATGAATATGCGACCGGACGGATCGTAATCTGGATGCCCGCTGATGCTCGCGCTGACGTTGCCAAGCTTGGATGGAAGGCGCTCTTGGAATCTAGTGTCGAGAAAATTGCCATCGCGAATCCGGAACACGCACCGTATGGACGCGCTGCCGTTGCGGCGCTGCGCAACGCCGGAATCTACGAGCAAGTCCGCGCGAAGCTGGTCTACGGCGAAAATATCGCTCAAGCGGCGCAATTCGTCGCCTCGGGCAACGCGCAGGCGGGAATTCTCGCCTTGTCGTTGGCTGTTTCCCCTCCCATGAGGGACGCCAAGCGTTGGGAAATTCCAACGAATATGTACGCGCCGATTGAGCAGGGCGCTGTAATCCTGAAAAGTGCAAAAAACAAAGAGGACGCGCGAGCCTTTCTGGCCTTTCTAAAGAGCGGCGCAGGCCGGAGGATTCTCGAATCGTATGGATTTGTTCTGCCGGCTTCCGGCGGGACGAGCGCGCGAAGCCAATGAGCATCGACGCGCTCCTGCTTTCGATCCGCTTGGCACTGTGTGTCTCTGCCATTCTTTTTGTCGTGGGCGTGCCCCTGGCCTATTGGCTCGCCTATTCGCGATGGCGCTGGAAATTCTTGCTGGAGGCGGTTGTAGCTTTACCGCTCGTCTTGCCGCCAACCGTGTTGGGATTTTACATGTTACTGGCCATGGGGCCGCGTGGAGCGCTAGGAAAATTGTGGCATACGGCGTTTGGGCATGGACTCGCGTTCACATTTGCAGGCTTGGTGATCGCGTCGGTGCTGTACAGCTTGCCGTTTGCGGTGCAACCGTTGATTGCGTCGTTCGAAACCGTGGATCGCAAGCTCCTCGACGCCTCAGCGGTATTGGGCGCAGGCCGGATCCGCACGTTTCGTCGTGTGATTCTGCCGCTTTCGGTCCCCGGAATCGTGACAGCGCTGGTGTTGAGTTTCGCGCACACACTCGGGGAATTCGGCGTCGTGCTGATGGTCGGTGGCAATCTCGCCGGAGTTACTCGCACCGTTTCGATCGACATTTACGATCGCGTTCAGTCCCTCGATTATGTGAGCGCAAGCCGCACTGCGTTACTGCTGCTGGTGATTTCCTTCGTGGTGCTTTCCGCTGTATACGGAATCAACCGGCGAGCAGGCCGCCGTGCGTGGTTGCCATGGGCTGCGAAGTGAGCTCGGCAACTCTGAAGGCGCGCGTGCGAAAAACGCTTTCTGGCGATGTAGCGCCATCGTTTCTGCTGGATCTTGACGTGGAAGCGCCTCCCGGCATCACCATCCTGTTCGGTCCGTCCGGCGCAGGCAAATCGACGCTGTTGGACAGCATCGCGGGGCTCACACAACCGGACGCCGGCCGAATCGCGATCGGCGCCGAAGTTTTCTTTGATTCGGACAAAAAAGTGAATATGTACACGCAGCAGCGGCAGGTCGCCTACGTGTTTCAGACGCTGGCGCTGTTTCCGCACATGACCGTGGAAGCCAACGTTGCCTACGGCTTGCGGGATGCTCCGGAGCAAGCGAGAAGCGTGTGGGTTGCGGAAATCCTGCAAATGTTCCGAGTGGAAAAGCTGTGTGGGCGCAAGCCGCGGGAAATCTCCGGCGGCGAAAAGCAGCGGGTAGCGCTCGCTCGATCCCTGGTAACCCTCCCGCGCGTGCTGCTGCTGGACGAACCGCTAACCGGCCTCGACGCCGACCTGAAAGCATCTATTATCGACGACCTGCGCGCTTGGAATGCCGCGCACAAGATCCCCATCCTGTACGTCACGCACAGCCGCGAAGAAGTGGACGCGCTCGGCGAGCGCGTGATCGCCCTGGAGCACGGCAAAATCGTGAGCGAAGGAACGCCGCGCGAAGTTCTGGACGCACCGCGTCGCAGGCGGCTGGCGCAGGCGGCCGGATTCGAAAATCTGCTCAGCGGCGCGGTTCTAGATTTGCGGGAACCGGACGGCGTCATGCGTGTGCGCCTTGCGGATTCCGCCTGCGAAATTGAAGTGCCTCTTGGGCACGCCGCGCCGGGTGATCGCGTGCGCGTGGCGATCCGGGCAGGAGACATTTTGCTGGCCACTGAACCGCCAAGAGCGTTGAGCGCGCGCAATGTCCTCGAAGGGGAAATCGTTTCATTGGAGCGGCGTGGCACGTTGGTCGTCGCGCGTGTGGACTGCGGCGCCATTTTCACCGTTCACGTGACGCCCGGCGCAGAGCGAACACTGGAGTTAGCCGCCGGGAAAAACGTCTGGCTGGTCCTAAAGACGCATTCGTGTCACTTCGTTGAAGGCTAGATGAAGGCGCTCGCTTGCCGCTCGCAAAACAAAATCAATAGTACGTAATCGTCCGCCGGCATATGGCGGAATCTTCGGAAGCGCCGTCTGGGCGCGGCTTGGAATGAGTGGTCTGCTCGGTCCAATTGCCGTAGCCGTCGTACTTGTAACTGTAGGTCACTTCGGAATCCTGAGCGGATGCGGCTGCGTCTGCAGTGGCGACTTGCACGCCTCCCTCATTACGCGGCGGATTCGGATCGCCGGAGGTTTTAGACGTTTCCTTGATCTTGTTGCCGTTGCTGTCGTAGACGTACGACGTAACCATCTCCTGGCTGTATCCCACGTGAATGCGCTTATCGGTTAAACGCCCTTGCGCGTCGTAGACATAAGACGTCTGGAACATTTCGCCCTGCCCGCCAAAGAGTTGGGCGACCTGCCGCTGCAGTTCCTCCGCGCCACCCGCCTCGTTCAGCAATTGCGCTTTCATTTCCGCCGGGAACATAGCGGCTATGTCTCCCAAGACGACTTTTGTTTCCGTAGGCCGGCCTGCTGCATCGTAGCTCTGGACCAACCGTTGCACCATCTGCCCCTCGGCAGTATAGATTTGCGTCTCGACGGGCCGGTCGCTCTCGTCGTAAACCGTTTTCACCGTGCCCCCTTGTGGGACAGGGTGGTAAAGATCGCCGCCCTCTAGGCCATAGGCCATGGAAGTCCCGCCGTAGGGACCAGCAGGCGAGGCCGGCACATTGGAGCTGACGACCCGCGTCTTGCGGCCCTGCTCGTCATATTCAAAACGCGTCGTTTCACTGCCGAGGGCGCCCCGTCCGGTATAGTCGACAAGCCTACCTTTTTCGTCGTAGTGGTAGATCGTTTCGTCGACAGGTCCATCCGCTTTGCCGGAGATTGTCTTCACCATGCGTCCCTGATCGTCATACACGTTGGAAGATATCCATTTTGAGTCATCTTGGTTGAAGGACACGACCTTTAGGACTCGTCCCTCCGTGTCGTATTCCGTCGTGCTGACGTATTTCGTTTCCGGATAGCCCGCAACAGCCGGAGTCATTCTCTCCTCCACGCATTCCCGCACCGGGCCTCGCAGGCCGGCTTTCTCGCGGCCTGACATGGCGGGGCTTTTCTTTGGCGGCATGGTCGCAGTCTCCTGAAATCGGTGAGAGGCATTTGCAGGGAGCCGAGGTCCTGGCAAGCCTAACAGCAGAAGGAAAGCGACAACAAACCGAGACGTTGCCTCCGTCCGGTATATGGTAGATACGTTCTTACGCCTAACTACCGGGTGGTGCAAGTAAACAAGGCTGACACGCGAGAATTCCAGGGAGCAATCTAGCGTTTTGGCTTTACCGCAGTACGGCGGCGAGGAAAACTTAACCTCGTTGGCTTCGAAGGTCTCGCCTTTTGGCGTGGCGTGAATCACCATGCGGTCGCCAACCGCCAGGTCGGAGAGCTTGGCAGGCCTCTCCTCGTCTCCGTCCCGCCAAACATAGATCGTTGAAGCCACGAGCTTCACTTCCACGGATTTTCCCGCGGCGGTCTTAACCACGACGGAATCGGGATTGATCTTTTCCAGCGTGCCCACTACGTGCCTTTTGTCACCGTGCGCCAGCGCCACGCTCGCCATGAGCGCAACAACTGCGAGCAAGGCATATAGTTTGGTTTTCATCGGAGCTTTCATCTGTTTCTCCCGCCGCCGCAACACCAGGAATCAAGTTCCCACTCAGCAACCACACTCAATGATGATGCGTTCCTTCCGGTTTCTGTTGCATCGGCTGGCCCCGCAGGAAGTCGTTTTCTTTCTGTTCTTCTTCGCGATCTTCCGGGCCTTTGGGGTTGTAGCGTTCCATCTCCGCGCGCTCCTCGCCGGTAAGCTGCAGCAGGTGGCGAATGAAGCGGACCAGCTTCCAACTATCCTGTTCCGACCCGTGCTCGCCGCCAAACGCGGGCATACCGGTGAAGCGCACTCCGTTTTCAATAATCCAGAAAAGTTCGCCGTCGGCGAGCTTTTGCGTTTCCTCTTGACGCAGGTCCGGCGGCTTCGGATAAAGATTGCGGCCGATCGGCGTGTCTCCGCTGCCGTCGTTCGCGTGGCATATGGCGCAATGATCGGCGAAGTGCAAACGAGCGTCCCGAAGATTCTCCGGCGTCTCCGCGGCGGGATTCTGCAGCTTGCGGGCGCCTGCGGGAATGGCCAAGTGACGGGCGTTGCGCGCCAACAAGGTTTCAAGCGCCGTGGGCTTCGCACGCGAGCTCAAGCCATCATGCAAGAGCGAAGCAGCGGCAACCGCTATCAAAGCGATAGCGATGACGATCGCCAGAAAAATCGCATTCCCGCGGCTCATGATCGGAAGACCATATGTTAGCGGACGAGGAGACCCCGGGCCAGCACGAGCGCCGCGCAAGCCTCGCCTATTTCGATACATAGAGTGAATTCATCTCTGATAGGATACAGATGTCTGGGATTGACCAAACTCCCCCGAGGCCCCGCGATGCCTCAGGCATGGATGCCGCCGATGCGTGCCGACCCCGAAGAAGCGAGATTGCAAGCCCCCCTCTCGTCATGCTCTTCCAAAGTACAGGGCTGTTTAGAAGCTGCTAGCGCCGGTGCGGAGCTGAGCTTCGAGCAAGGTCTACTCCTCGCTACTGTCGACGGCTCTGATTTAGAGGCGCTGGTTTCGTTCGCGGACACACTGCGGCAGGAAGCCGTCGGCGACGCAATCACCTACGTAGTAAACCGCAACATCAATTTCACGAACGTGTGTTTCGTCGGTTGCAGCTTTTGCGGATTTGGCAAAGGCCCGGGCGCGCCGGATGCTTACTCCCTTTCCGTGGACGACGTCGTCCGCAAAGCGCGCGAAGCCTGGGAAACTGGCGCCACGGAGGTATGCATCCAGGGCGGCCTGCCGCGAGATCTCGATGGCTTCTTCTATCGAGACATTCTGCGCGCCATCAAGCGCGCCATTCCCGCAATGCATGTGCACGCGTTTTCGCCCATGGAGATTTCCTACGGCGTCGATAAGACGGGCATGCCGCTGCGCGACTATCTGCAAATGATGAAAGATGAAGGGCTCGGGAGCATTCCCGGCACCGCCGCGGAAATTTTGGATGACCGCGTCCGCCGCGAGCTGAGCCCCAACAAACTGCCCGTCGCGCGTTGGGTGGAAATCATCACTACGGCGCATGAGCTCGGCATTCCCACAACGTCCACGATGATGTACGGCCACGTCGAAGAACCGGCGGATTGGGTCCGCCACATTCTGCTGCTGCGCTCGATTCAGAAGCGCACCGGCGGGTTCACGGAATTTGTGCCGCTAGGTTTCATCCACGAAAATACCCGCCTGTTCAAACACGGCGGCGCGCGGCCCGGCGCCCGCCGCGAGGAGCATCTGCGCGTGCACGCTTTGGCGCGCGTTTTACTGCACGGCGCGATCAAGAATATTCAGGTTTCCTGGGTGAAGCTCGGCTTCGAGACTTCGCTGGCCTGCCTCAAGGCCGGCGCCAACGATTTTAGCGGCACGCTTATGGAAGAGAACATTTCGAAAGCGGCGGGCGCGACTTTCGGCGAATACGTTTCGCAACGAGACTTCCGCGGCATGATCCGCTCCATTGGACGCGCGCCAGCGGAACGCACCACTACATACAAAATTCGCCACCTGTACGGCCGCAACGACGAAGAACCGGCCGCTCCCACGCAGCGTCAACTCAATCTTCTGCAAAACGGAACACACGTTTCCTACGCCGAAGGTGCGTACTGAGGTCATTCAATGCGCGCATTGCTCTTGCCCATTAAGGATTTGCGTCAAGCGAAGCAACGGCTCGCTCCGCTTCTCAGTCCCGAAGACCGCTTCGGGCTCGCGCAGGCCATGCTCGCCGACACGATTCGCGCGGTTCGCAGCGTGCAGCGGGCCGACAAAATCTTCGTAGTGACGAATTACGTTCCCGCCATGCAGGCGGCGGAAGAGAACGGCTGGGAGATTCTGCGCGAGGAGCGGCAAATCTCAGAGAGTGTTTCGGTGGACGCCGCTTCACGACAGTGCGCCGAACGAGGAGTCACGGCATTGCTGCGCCTGCCGCTGGACGTGCCGCTCGTGCGAGCGAGCGACATAGACGAATTGCTGGCGGTGGAATGCGCCATGCCCGCCCTGGTGATTGTGCCGTCGCGGGACGGCACCGGAACGAACGCTATCCTGCGCACGCCGCCCGCTCTGTTTCCCTCGGATTTCGGCAATGGCAGTTTTGCCAAGCATTGCGGCAACGCGCAGCGCGCCGGCGCGCAGATTTTCGTTCGCCGTAATTCGCGCTTGGAGATGGACGTTGACGATGAAGCCGATCTGCGAGCGCTCGCGCGGCAGGATTTGCGTGGAACGGAAACAGGTGCATGGCTCCAGCGCAGCGGCTTGATGGAGCGCCTGATGGAGCCACTGATCAGTGACAAAGTTCTGAAACTGGCGGCAAATATCTGAGCCGCAGCAAAATAGTTTTTTGTCGCTTTGCTGTTGCGGCAAGACTTTGAAGAAAGACAAATCGAGGAACAACATCCTCTGGAGGTTCGAAATGGCTGAACAAGTACCCGAGAAATACGCAGATCTGCTGAAGAAAAAGGCATTCGCGAATCTGGGCACGCTAAACCCCGACGGCAGTCCGCAGGTGACGCCGGTGTGGGTGGACTACGACGGCAAGCACGTGCGCATTAATTCGGCGCGCGGGCGCGTCAAGGACAGGAATATTCGCCGTGATCCGCGCGTGTCGCTGGCAATTCAGGACCCGGAAAATCCCTACCGCTACCTGGAGATTCGCGGCAAGGTGGTGGAAATCACGGAGAAGGGCGCCGACGATCACATCAACGGTCTCGCCAAAAAATATCTGGGCAAGGACGTCTATCCTGGACGGAAGCCTGGCGAGCAGCGAGTGCTGTACAAAATCGAACCGCAGAAATTCAGCTCGATGGGATGATTTGGCCGGCTGCGTTCTGCAAACATTTCACTGATCAAAAATTTCATTGATGAGGTCGTTCATGAGTTCTCTCCCAGCCACTCTCGGAGCTTGCAAAACCATAGTCGTCAGAGCGTTGATTGTGATTTTATTGCTCGGCCCATTCATGCTGGCCCGAGCCGCGTATGACGAAAAGGGGCAGCTCTTCGACGGGCCGGGCGGCAAGCTCTACTACGAGTTGATCGGCAGCGGCAATTCCACGCCGCTGGTGCTGGTGAATGGCGGACCCGGTTTCGACCACACCTACCTTCACACCTCACCCGTGTGGGACACGTTGGCGAAAAACCGCCGCATCGTTTTTTACGACCAGCGCGGAAACGGGCGCTCAGCAGCCCTGAAACCGGGGCAATCGTGCACACTGGCCGATCAGATCGATGACTTGGAGGCTCTTCGCGCCCATCTCGGCTTCGAAAAAATGGAATTGCTGGGCAGCTCTTGGGGTGGATACCTCGCGATGGCCTACTCGGCACGGCACGCGGACCATGTGGCGCACCTCATACTTGTGGACTCCGCAGCGCCGAAATTTACCGATACGATTTTCTTGTTCGATCAGGTTTTCCCGGAAACCACGGAGCGTGAGGCCGCTGGCGCGTTTGCGCGCGAGTTTGGCGACAAAGCGGCGGACGATGCGCAGATTCGCGAATACCTGTCCATGATTTTCTATTCGCCGGAAAAGCGCGAAGCATTTCTGAAGCAAATTGTACCCGGGGCGTACACCAAGGAAGTGAATCAGGCCGTGACGCGCGACCTGGCTCGATTTGACTTGAATCCGGAGATTCGGAAGTTCCGGTTTCCTGCGCTGGTGATTACCGGGCGCTACGACATGAACGTGGCGCCCCTAGTTGCTTATCGCATTCACAAGGAAATTCCCGGCTCGCGGTTCGTCGTGTTCGAGAAGAGCAGCCATTTGCCGTTCACTGAAGAACCGGAAGCCTTTGCCCGCACGATGGAAGAATTTCTCGCCTCCAAATAGGTTCCTCATCCGTGAGCAGCTTTGCGTCATGACCTAGGCGCGCTAGTTCCTGACGCCGAAAAGTGCATCACTCCTCGCGAAGCACTTGCATGGGGTCGAGGCGGGCAGCGCGTACTGCTGGGATTAGCGATGCAAGGGCCGCGACGAAAAGCACCATGAGGACAACGCTCGATAGGGTCGTGAGATCAGAAGGCGAAACGCCGTAAAGCATGCCAGAAAGCAGGCGGCCACCGGCGGCGGCGAGTCCCCAACCCACCAGGCAGCCAATGGTCGAGACGCCCAAGCCCTGTAGCAGGAATTGTTTCACGATTTGCCCCCGCAAAGCTCCCAGCGCCAATCGCAAGCCCACTTCGCGCTGGCGCACGTTCACCGAATAGCTCAGCGTGCCGTACAGTCCGACACAGGCAAGCGTCACGGCGGTAGCCGCAAAAAACGCCAGCAGCACGGTGCGCAGCCGATTCTCGGCAAACGCATTGTCAATGCGCTCTTCCAGTGGCGTGATATCGAACACAGATCTCCCCGGTTCAATCTCGTGGATTTTCTTCCGCAGTGTTCCGGCCACGGCCAAAGGTTGCGCCGCATGCGTGCGCACAAGATAAAACGGATCCGGACCCGAAGCGCTCATGCACCAGTACACTGTGGGGCCGGGTTCACGATTCACGCCTTCCTCTCTCGCGTCGCCGACGATTCCTCGAATCTCACCCGCTTGATTGGGCCTCAGGAAAGCATTGCCCAACACCCTCAGGTGACGACCCATGGCCGTTGACACGGGGCTATACGTTTCAGCAAAGCTGCGATTCACGAGCACCTCGACCCGGCTGATGTCAATGTGGTGGATGCCAGCGGGGTCTTCCGGCGTGCTCATAAGCTGCAATAGCGGATCGCGGCAGAGTTCGCCCGCGAGCAGAGGAATTTGCATCGTGGCCAAGTAGCTCGGAGAGATAAATCGGCTTTCGGCGACGACCTTTTGTTCCGAGTCCTGTTCTCCTTCGACAAAATTTAGTTCCGTTGGATAGTGCTGCGGTACCCCGGGCAGGTCCCCGGTTGTCGCCGCCGAGTCCACACCCGGTAATTTCCCCAATACATCGACACTTTGCTCGATGCGTTGCGTCAACCGCTTCCAATCGCTCGTCTCGCCGTACGATCCGCTGATACGGAAGGTCAAAACATGGCTGGCATCAAAACCCGGCGAGACGTGGCCGAGCGCCCGAAAGCTTCGCAACAGCAAGCCCGCCCCGGCCAGTAGCGTGACGGCCAGCGCCACCTGTGTCCCTACGAGCAGCCACTGCAGCCGATTGCGCCCCGTCACCTGCGTTCGGCTGGCTTGTGCCAGTGACGCTGAAAGCGTCCTGCGAGTACCACGAATTGCGGGCACCAAGCCGCACAGGAGTGTCGCTACTACGGAACACGCCAGCGCATAAAGAACGATTCTCCAGTCTAGCCGGATCTCTTCCACTCTGGGCAAGTCGGCAGCAAGCGACCGAAATACGTTCGAGGCGCAGGCCGCGACGAACAGGCCCAGTGTTGCCCCGAGAAGTGCCAGCAGAAAAACTTCCGTCAGCAGTTGCATCACAATTGCAAAACGCGAACCTCCCAGCGAAAAACGAACCGCTATTTCATGCTGACGTTGCGTGGCCCGCGCCAGGAGCAATGTCACAATATTCGTGCACGCGATCAGCAAGAGCAGCGACACGGAGCCGAATAGCATCCACAACGAATTGCGGGTTCTGCCAACTCTCGTTTCTTTTAGCGGTTGTACCTCCACCGCTAATTCATTGTCTGTTTCCGGGTACGCCCTCCCCAGTTGCGCTTGAATCGCCGCGAGGTTGGCCTGCGCTAGCGTCAATGTCACACCCGGCTTAAGTCGCCCAATCACCGTGTACCACGTCGAGCGCCTGCTTTGTGCGTAAGGTGCATCTGAGGGGACCGGAGACCACAGATCGACATCGCGCTCGGGGAACAGAAAGGAAGACGGCATCACTCCAACGATTGGCGAAGAATGGCCATTGACTACCAGTTTTTTGCCGAGAACGTCGGGCCTTGCTCCAAAGCGGCTTCTCCAGAAGCGGTCACTGATGAGAATCGCGCCCGGCCCGCCAAAATGTCCCTCCTCTGGAATAAAATCGCGCCCCAGCGCTGGCGAGACACCCCACACTTGCAAAAACCGCGCCGCCACAAACGCCTGCGTCAGCTTTTCCGGCAGAATGCCCGATGTTTCCGAATTATTTTCTGTGTAGTAGCCCGTCAGTGCCTGAAAAGTAGAATTCATCCTATTCCAGTCTTCCAACCTGACCGGCGCCACAACGGTTGCCGTTCCCTTCACCTTGAAGTTGCGTTGGGAGAGTTTCATGAGCTGATCGCCGTCAGGGAACGGCAAGGGGCGCAGCAGAATGGCGTCGATCGCGGAAAAGACGGCGCTGTTGGCGCCGATGCCGAGCGCGAGCGTTAGGATCACGGCGGCGGAAAAGGACGGCGATTTGCGGGTGAATCGGAACGCCGACTTTAGGTTTGCGATTGCGCTTTCGATCACGCGAACGCGATGCACGTCGCGCAACTCTTCCTTGATTTGTTCACTGCCGCCGAACTCCAGCACCGCTCTCCTACGAGCTTCTTCAGGGGACATTCCCGCTGCAGTGTTGGCGTCGGTCAGCTCGTCGATATGAAAACGAACTTCCGAAGTGAGTTGCGCATCGAGCGAGCGCTTGCGAAAGAGGGATTTCCACCACCAGGTCATCGCGAACTCCTACGAGGCTGTGCGAAGGATGAGCGCGATCGCTTCCGCCAGCCGGTTCCACTGCGATTCCTCCAGCTGAAGCTGCTTTCGCCCCTTCGCCGACAAACGGTAAAACTTGGCCTGCCGCCCGCTCTCGGATTCGCCCCAGGTCGCCTGCAGCCAGCCGCGCTTTTCCAGGCGATGCAGTGCCGGATAAAGCGAACCTTGCTGAACCTGCAGCACCTCGCGCGAAACCTGCTGGATGCGCTGCGAGATCCCGTATCCGTGCACCGGCCCCAGCGCAACGATTTTCAGGATCAGCATGTCCAGCGTACCTTGCAGCAAATCGGATCTGTCGACAGCCACGCGCCTTCTCCTAGACACCCTACACGTGTATATGGTGGCATATGTAGAATGTCAAGGAGAGAAAAACTAAATGGATGGAGAGAAGACTAAAGGCGCGCGGCGACGCGCGCGACGATGTGGTTGTCGTCATCCCGAAGAACGAGCACCAGGCTATCGGTGAGCGGGACGCCCGCGCTAGGAACCACGTATTCGTAGGCCCATTCCAGCCTTTCCGGCAAGTCGTGGACTTGCGCGGCAGCTTGCGGAATGATCTGTCTTACGGCGAAATATTTTCTCTCCACGTTTTCCACCGGCCGCAACTCTACGCCGCGCTTCCAATACAGATAAAGATGCAGCGAGCTCATCATCGTGCGCGTCAAGTATTTGGGCGCGCCGGGATTGCCCTCGCGCGGAGGGCAAGTCTGGTCGTAGTGATCGCGGACAAGGAATGACAGCGTGAGCTGATCGGGAAAATTCTCGACATTCTCCGAGCCGCGCCGAAAAATCGTGCCGCTCTCTTTGTCGATGCGCTTCAGACTGTCGAAGAAGTCGCCAGAGGTCACGCGTCCGGCCAGCCGAAAGCAAGGTCCCTTGGGCAGAGAGCCGTTGGTGATCACGAAGAGTCCGCCTTCGTAGCTCCAAACGCTCTTATCCCGCGCAACTGCGAGCGCAAGTGTGATGCAGACGATCAGAAGAGCGGCGGCCCAGCGAGTCGCGTGAAGCAGCAGGCGCATCAGAAATTCCTTGCCCCGAGCCGGAATCTTTATTTTAGCCTTGAAGTCTGCGGCGCCCGCAAAAGAAACGAGAATCCTCGACAGTTCACTTTGTTGCTGCTCCTTCAACAAAAATTCCCTTCGGTATCGCCATGTGCACGCCTTTATTCCCGTCGACCAGTTCCGTGATGCTCAAATCCGCCGCCACGCTCGACAGCATATAGGCGTCATCGCGCGAAAGGTGCTTCTCCGTCATCAGGAAATCGATCATCTCGCGCACCGCCAGCTTCGTCGCCTCGTTCAAATCTTCGTGCAGTCCCATGGTGATGAAGTGCGTCGGCGTCTCCGCGCGCGGCCAGCGCAGGTGCATGTCTTTGCGCACCACAAATTGAAATGTGCCAATCAGCGAAGTCTCCAATGCCGTGATGTCCACTTCGCCGTTGCCCTGCCCGGCGTGCCCGTCTCCCACTTCAAACAGCGCGCCCGCCGCGTGCACCGGAATGTACAGCGTCGTGCCCGCCACCAAATCCTTGTTGTCCAGATTCCCGGCATGAATCCACGGCGGATTGCTGCTGAATTTCCCCGTCGATTCCGGCGGCGCCACGCCCATGCTGCCAAAAAACGGATGCAGCGGAATCTCGATGTCCGGCGCGAAGCGCGCGACCATGCGCTTTTCGTCCAGCGGAATAATCTTCATCTTCGGGTACGGATAATCCTCCGGCAAGAATCCGCGTCCCGGCGCAAAGCCGTTGTAAGCGTAGGGAATCGCCAGCCGCACGGACACAATGCGCACTTCCAGCACATCGCCCGGCTGCGCATCCTCGATATAGATCGGTCCGGTAAGAATGTGCCCGCCCGGTCCTTTGTTCGTCACTTCTTTCGTAATGTCGCGCAGCGATTGCTCCACCTGGTCCGCCGGCACGCCCGCCTCTTCCAGCCGCTTCGGGGTCGACGTAATCAGCGTCTGAATTTCCACGCTGTCGCCCGATTTAACGCGCAGCACCGGCGGCGTGCTCGCATCGTAGTATCCCCACGCGATGGTCTTCGGCGTGGGCTTCAGCGAGTATTGCGGTTTGGCAGCAGGCTGTTGCGCGGAAACTCTAGAGGCGAACAGCAGAAGGACTAGAGCGAAGCGGGTGGACCTGCAAGGCATAGAGGCTCCTGTCGGATTCGTAGTGCCCGAATTGTGTGGCGGGGAGGAGGGCCCCCCTCCCCCGGTTTTTCACAAGTGTTCATTCTAAAGGAACTTAAAGTCCTTTGTTTTGACACACTTTTGCAAGTGTTCATTCTAAAGGTATTTACGCCGCGGCTGTTTGCGCTGTTGGGAGGCCGGGAACGAGAGGGCCACGAGGAGCGAGCGAAGGCTAAAGGCGGAGAAGGGGCAGCAGACTGCAATGCCAATACGGAGATTGGCGTTCCTGGGTTGGAAAGCGGCTGGGGTGCCAACTTCATGGGTTACGCTAACACAATTCACGGTCTGTTGTCAAGACATATATATTGTTGATAGGTTATTCATTCGAACGAGCCGGGAACATGCTGGTGCGGCTGGGGTTAGGGCCGAGATACGCGCACTGGCGCGAGGGTCTAAGGTTATCCTCATTCTTTTGTCTTGGGTAACAGCCCCGCCTCATCCTCCACCACAAACGAACAAAGCCGAAACGCATCCGGGTCGCTTCCGGAAAGCCGCGCCAGGCGGTCGGCGGTTAGTTGGGCTGGAATAATGTCGACCAGGAATTGCCAGGGTGTGGGGATTTCGGGGAGGTTGAAGATCAAGTCGGCGGCGTCGGCGGGGAGGCGCTGGCCAATTAGCATAACGCTGGCGCCTAGTTTGCGCAGGTCGCGAGCCAAGGCTAAGTCTTGCTCGCGCATCTTCGCGCCGTCGAGCCAGATGCCGAAGCGCACGTCCTTGCCAACAATTTCCTGCGGGCCGTGACGGAAGCTGGCTGCGCCCATAGCGGTGGCGGGCGACTTCACGCCCTCTTCCCACATCAAGCGGGCCTCATAGGCACTGCCCAGGCTGGAGCCGCGGGCGAGAAAGTAGGTAGTCGACTTCGGGGCCAGCCACAGCGAGTTTTCAATCTGCGCCTGCCACCGAGGAATCGCGCGCCCCGCCGCAGCAAAAGCCGAGGAAAGCGAGTCCGCGAGCCCGAGCTCGTTAGGGGGTCGGACCTTTAGGTCCGACATTGAGCCAGCACCGGGGTTGGGCTTTAGCCCCTGAAGAAAGTCTTTTGCCGCCGGTTCGGCGACCACCGAAGCCGCAAGCACTCCCGCGGCGAGCGCCAAGGTCGTGTAGGTATTCACAGAAATGGCGTGATCCATCGCCACCGGAACCACGATCGCAATCTGCGCCTCCCGCGCCAGCGCCCCATCCGCCGCATTCGTAATCCCAATAACCGTCGCCCCGCTCTCCTGCGCCTTCGCCAGCAACTGCACAATCTCCACGCTCCGCCCGCTCCGCGAAATCACAATAATCACCGCATCCGCCGGAATCGCCGCAAACTGCACTAACTCCGCCGCGTCCACCAAATACACCGGCCGCGCCCCAGCCTGAAACAGCGCCGAAACATTAAGTCCCGCATGCCAACTGCTCCCAATCCCGGTCAAGTACACATGCTGCGCCGAACTTACCGCCGCCACCGCGGCATCGATTGCAGTCCGCCCCGCTCCAGTCAAATGGTCGAGCGTCCGTTGCAATTCAGCAGGCTGTCGCAATACGTCGCGCAAAAAATGTGTCATGGATGGCTCAAGCGAGGTGCGGTTCATTGGCCGCTAGCTCGTTCCCAGTTCCAAGTACCCCGCAGATCCTGTGTCGAGTAAGGCCCTCCATAGCTTCTCTGCGCCCATTCTGGCCATTTTTCCTTGAATATCTGCGTAAGCCATTCTCCAGCAATCGTGATCGATGATTCGTGGGAAGCATACACAACCCAATCGACGCTCTTGTCAGTGCAGTATTGTTCTCCACCCCAAAGGTATGCTGGTTTCAGAATTGAGAGTTCAATCTCACTGTCCGGTTCGTCCGGGCCAAATTCATTCAGCTCAAAAACTCGGGAGATACCGCGTCCAACGAGAGCCTCGCGAAGAAGCCGCAACCCATTCATCTTCTTGTAGTACTCAACGTGGAACGCCATGACGTTGGGCGGAATTGGGCCCTCTCTCAGCGGGAACCAGTAGCTCTCTCCTATATCCCAAACTACCTTCAGCTGATTCCGGATTTCATTGCTCTCGGCAACACTTATGACGCGCCTGAACGGGAGCGGCGTAATGCTAACTAAGTCTATTTCACTCAATGTCTGAATATACGTTCTGTAGTCTTCAGCTTCTTCACGAAGACCTTTCCGTGCAATTGCGTTATTGATCTCGGCGTGAAGCCGGGCTTCGGCGATATCAGATGCGCTGATCAACTGAAGCCGTAATTCTTCAAGGCTACTGCTTGATTGTGGATCTAGCCTTTCCACTTCTATCCGTATGGCCTTGTCAAGGCGATATCGAGGGAAGACTCCGTATGCTTCCTCCGAGTAGTCCCAACCCGGTTCAAATTTGTTTTCTATCTGGATGTTCTCTCTCGCCTCAAGCTCGGCATAAGCCTGCGTCCAATCGGAAAACCGATCTTCACAAAACCTCCGCGCCGCGGTGTGAAGAGCATTCCTGTTGTCCATTTTGCTCCGATTGGACAAAGAAATTATGGATGGGTCATATCTTCCGGATGAACCAGCGCGTCGAATTCTTCGCCGGTGAGGAAGCCGAGCTTGACCGCTGCGTCGCGGAGGCTGCTGCGTTCGTGGTGGGCGGTGTGGGCGACTTTGGCGGCGTTGTCGTAGCCGATCTTTGGCGATAGCGCCGTCACCAACATCAGCGAATTCTTCACGTACTTATCGACCTGCTCCCGGTTCACTTCAATTCCCTGCACGCAGTGCTCGACAAAGCTGTTGCAAACATCGGCCAGCAACTCCACCGAATGCAAATAATTGAAAATGATCACTGGCTTGAACACGTTTAGCTCGAAATTTCCCTGCGACCCCGCAAACCCGATCGTCGTGTCATTCCCCATCACCTGCACCGCCACCATGGTCATCGCTTCGCACTGCGTCGGATTCACCTTGCCGGGCATGATCGAAGACCCCGGCTCGTTTTCCGGCAAGATAAGCTCGCCCAGTCCACAGCGCGGCCCGGAGGCCAGCCAGCGAATGTCATTCGCAATCTTCATCAGCGAAGCTGCCAGCGTCTTCAGCGCCCCGCTGGCAAACACAATCTCATCGTGCGCCGCCAGCGCATTGAACTTGTTCGGATGCGACCGAAACGGCAGCCCCGTCAGCTCCGCGATTTTCCGCGCCGCGCGCTCCGCAAATTCCGGATGCGCATTCAGCCCCGTCCCCACCGCGGTTCCGCCAATCGCCAAGTCGTAAAGCCCATCCAGCGCCACCGCGATGCGTGCCCCGTCGCGGTCCAGCATGTTCACCCAGCCGGAAAATTCCTGCCCAAACGTCAGCGGCGTGGCGTCCTGCAAATGCGTCCGCCCAATTTTCACGATATCGGCAAATTCCAGGGACTTGGCCAGCAGCACGTCGCGCAATTTCTTCACCGCAGGCAGCAAACGCCGTGCCGTCTCCGTGGCCGCCGCAATGTGCATGGCCGTCGGAAACGTGTCGTTCGACGACTGCGACATGTTCACGTCATCGTTGGGATGAATCGGCTTCTTGCTGCCCATCACCCCACCGGCCATCTCGATCGCCCGGTTCGAGATCACCTCGTTGACGTTCATGTTCGTCTGCGTCCCGCTGCCCGTTTGCCAAATGCGCAGCGGAAAATGCGCGTTCAGCTTCCCCGCAATCACTTCGTCCGCGGCATGCGCAATCAGCCGCGCCTTCTCCGCCGGCAGCTTCCCCAAATCCTGGTTCACCAGCGCTGCCGCCTTCTTCAAGATCCCGAACGCCCGGATCAGCTCCGCCGGCATCGTGTCTTTGCCAATCGCAAAGTGCACCAGCGACCGCGCCGTCTGCGCCCCGTAATACCGGTCCGCCGGCACCTTCATCTTCCCTATGCTGTCCGTTTCCGTGCGCGTCGCCCCGTGCGTAGATGCCGCCCCGTGCCTAGATGCGGGAAGATTCGCCGCAGCCCGCCCAACCTCAGCCATAACCCTCTCCATTACCACCACCCCAAATCTTACAGCAACCGCAGCCGCAAGCCGCTGACTTTACTAGCGATAGTTACACCCGGAGCAGGGGTGCATACCGCAGGAGATGTCTTTGCGATGGAAGGAAGGAAGAGCAGAGTCAGCGGCAGAATTAACCGCGATGTTGTGCCCACCAAGTGCGCCATGCCGCAGAGTCGGCCGCGATCGAGGCTCCAGTGATGTCGCGCAGGGCCTGGAAGACCCATCCGCGCGTCGCGCCGTCCAGGGTCATATCGTCCGTCATCTTAAGCAGTTCCGGCACAGCGCGCATCCGTTGCTCGCGCGTCAGCATCCCGGATTGCGCCAGGCCGCAGCCACCACGTTCGCGCACCAGCGGCGAAGGATCGCTGCGGAAAGCCTCCAGCAAGGGAGCCACCGTCTCAGTGGTGCCCAGCATGGACAGTCCTTCAACGGCCCAATATCGCGTCTGCTCGTCAGGGTCATGCCGGTGGTCCATCAGCGTGACGAAGGCGCGATGTGTCTCCACGCCACGGTTACCCAGCACGCCGAGCATCCACAGCGCCCAGGGGCGCGCCGACGGCTCCCGGCGGATGCGCTCGATAAGGTTGTCCGCGCTATCAGAACGTTTCGGCAGGTTGTACGCTGCCAGCTCCATTTCCAGAGCCGCGGCGCGCACATGCAGGTCATTGGAATTTAGCGCCGTAGTCAGGAGGCTGGAAAGCTGTCCCTGTAACTCCAACTGGCCAAACCAGTTATCGACGGATTTGCCGATCAGCTCAAGCGCCCCGTCGTAGTGATTGACGGCCCGCTCCAGCAGTCGCTCCGCCTGTTGCTGTGCCGGCAGGTTGGCAATTTCCTCGATTTCGTGGTCCGAGAGTTTTGCTGGCGAAGCCGACTGTGGCTCGCTCTGCAACTGGATACGGAGCGCGAACTCATCCCAAGCCGCCCGAATAGGCGCGGGAACCGCAGCAGCAAAGAAGACCAGCACCATGGCCAGGCTCGCAACGACCAACAGGCTCTTGGCGCCACGCGGGTCAGTCGTGCTAGAGGGCGAACTTGCTGTGGGCTGGCTGCTCATCGGGTCTTTGCTCCATTTCGAGCGTAAGTACCTGATTAGCCACGGACAATAGTACGCTGGGACAGGCGTGCTTCCTGTGTAACCGCGTCATGTATAATTGAGCGAGGGGCTTTTCTCACTCATAAATGGCTGGGGATAACAAATCAGTGCAGCCTTCCGCTGGCGTACGCGCCAAGAGGCGTCTGCGGTTCGCGCGCACGCGTCTGCGCGAGCTGCGCATGATCGGCAAGGCCCTGGTTTCCACCAAGCACCCCATCCTGGTGCACATTATCCCCAACCGGCGCTGCAACCTGGCCTGCACCTACTGCAACGAATTTGACGATTTTTCCAAGCCAGTACCGCTTGAGGAGATGAAAAGCCGGCTGGACATCCTGGCCGGCATGGGCACGTCGATTATCACGATCAGCGGTGGCGAGCCGCTGATGCATCCAGAGATCGACCAGGTAATCCGGCACATCCGCCGCCACGGCATGATTGCGGGAATGATTACCAACGGTTTTTTGTTGGACAAAAAAACCATCGAAAAGCTCAACGCAGCGGGGCTGGAACACCTGCAAATCAGCATAGACAATGCTATCCCGGACGAAGTTTCGCTGAAGAGCTTGAAAACGCTGGATACGCGGTTGGAATGGCTGGCGCAGTACGCCGTTTTTCAGGTGAATATCAATTCCGTGCTGGGCAGCGGCGTCAAGAATCCGGAAGATGCGTTGACAATCGCGCACCGCGCCGTCGACCTTGGATTTACAAGCACCGTGGGAATTATTCACGACAACAACGGGCAGTTAAAGCCGCTCGGTCCGCGCGAAACGGAGATTTTCGAAGAAATTATGACCCTGGGGAAGCGTTCCTTTTCGCGCTTCAACGAGTTTCAGCACAATGTGGCGCGCGGCCGCGAACACAATTGGCGCTGCCGCTCCGGCTCGCGTTATCTCTATATTTGCGAGGACGGCCTGGTGCACTGGTGTTCGCAGCAGCGCGGATACCCGGGCATTCCCCTGACGCAGTACACGCCGGAAATGCGCCGTCACGAATATTTCACGGACAAGTTCTGCGCGCCGCGCTGCACCGTTTCGTGCGTGCAACAAGTGGGAATTCTGGACAACTGGCGCGGTCCGCAAACACGCAAACCGAAGCCCATGGCTCGGCCACCGGTTCCCGCACAATTGGTGCAAATCGGCTCTGTTCGCAGCGACAGCTAGAAACGCATAAGGACGCAAGCGAGCCGCGGCGTTGTTTCACTCTGTATTCCCTTTTCATGCACACGGACGCAGCCAGGGAATTGACGGCAAGCCTTAGGTTCTAAAAAATGTGAGCATGGCAAGAGCGGCGATTGAGATCGAAAATCTGAGCAAGGAATATCCCTTCGGTTTTCTGCACCTGAAGAAGAAAACATCGCTCGAAGGGCTGACCATGAGCGTCGAGGATGGGGAAGTCTTCGGCTTCCTCGGACCCAACGGCGCCGGCAAGTCGACCACCATCAAATTATTAGTGGGGCTGATTTTTCCCACTGCCGGCACAGCGCGCATCCTGGGGAAATCCATAAGCGATATTTCCATGCATGCCGATATCGGCTATCTGCCGGAGCAGCCATATTTTTACGACTACTTGACGGCCGCGGAACTGCTTGATTACTTCGCGCGATTCCATGACTTGCCCGCGCAAGAGCGGAAGGTGCGCGTCGAGCGCATGCTGAAAAAAGTGGGCCTGGAGACGGCGGGAAAAATTCAGTTGCGGAAATATTCAAAGGGTATGTTGCAGCGCGTCGGGTTGGCGCAGGCCATTCTGCATGATCCGAAAGTCGTGATCCTGGACGAGCCAATGTCCGGTCTCGATCCGGTGGGGCGGCGGGAAGTGCGCGACATCATCCTGGAGCTGAAGCAGGCAGGAAAAACGGTGCTGTTTTCCACGCACATTTTGTCTGACGCGGAGATGTTGTGCGACCGTGTTGGCGTGATCGTCGGCGGGAAGCTGCGCGGCGTGGGGGCGCCGGACGAAATAGTGGGAATGAAAGCGCAGGCAATGGAGGTTCTGTTTGAATACGTAGGGCCTGCCGGCGGATTGGAGGCTTTGCTGAGCAAGGCCACGCAGACGGGAAGGCGGTACCACATGCAAGTTGCCGAAGTGGATTTGTACGCAACCTTGCAACAGCTTGGCGGCGCAGGAGCAAAGATCTTGTTGGTCACGCAGGTAAAGTCGACGCTGGAAGAATACTTCATGCACCTAGTGGATGCAGACCGCGCACAGGCGCCGGCCGTGGAGGTGAGCGGAAAGTGAAACGCGTGGGGGTAGTAGCGCTGAATACGTTTCGCGAAGCAGTGCGCGATCGCGTGCTGTACAACCTGGTATTTTTCGCGCTGGCCATGATTGCCGCCTCGATTCTGGTCGGCCAAGTATCCATCGGCATCGAAGAGATGGTGATCGTCAGCCTGGGCTTGAGCGCGATTTCGGTGATCGGCTTGCTGATCGCGGTGTTTATCGGCGTCGCGCTGGTATCCAAGGAAATGGACAAGCGCACCCTCTATGCGCTGCTGGCCAAGCCGGTGCGGCGATGGGAATTTTTGTTGGGAAAATTCGGCGGCCTGGTGCTCACCTTGACGGTGAATACGCTTGCCATGGCCGCGGGCCTGTTTCTGGCGCTGAGGTTAGTCAAGCACAGCGCCGAGCCTCTGGAAGGAGCGGTGCTAGTTGCGGTGTATTTCATTTTGCTGAAGCTCGCGCTGGTGGTGGCGCTAGCGCTTTTGTTTTCGTGCTTCACGACGCCGCTGCTGTCGATTTTGTATACGGCCGGCCTGTATATCGCAGGATTGTTCGTCACGGAAATGCGCAACTATCAAAGCGAAACGATGTCGCGGGCGCTGCAATCGCTGCTTCGGTGGCTCTCTTATCTGCTGCCGAACTTTGAGAATTTTGACGTGATGGCCGCGGCCGCACATGGGCATGCGATTCCTGGGATGTTGATTGCGCACAATACGGCTTACGCGGCGCTGTATTGCGCCATTGTGTTGGCTGCCGCCGCTGCCATCTTCACGAGGCGAAATCTGAAATGAGGACCGTAGCTTCCCGCGTGCTGCTATGTGCCGTTCTGCTGCTCGGCTTTGCCGGCGTGTGGCAACTACAGCATGCCATCGATGCGCAATTGGCGGCGACGCACCAGGAGCAAGATGATCTGGTCTTGCGTTCTGGCCCGCTGCTGAAGGCCATGAGCCTGGAGTATGCTCCGCTGATCGCCGATCTGTATTGGACCCGCGTGGTGCAGTACTACGGCAACAAGCATGTTCGTCAGGACACCAACATCGAACTTTTGTGGCCCCTGCTGGATGTCACCACAACTCTCGATCCCAACCTGATCATCGCTTATCGCTTCGGCGCGATGTTTTTGAGCGAACCTCCGCCGCGTGGAGCGGGGAAACCGGAGCGGGGTATCGAGCTGCTGCAACGGGGAATTCGCGCGAACCCGGAATTCTGGCGCTTCTACGAGGATCTTGGCTTTATCTATTATTTTGAGCTGCAGGACTATCGTAAGGCAGCCGATGTATTCCTGGAAGGGAGCAAGCAACCAGGCGCGATGGTTTGGATGAAAGCATTCGCCGCAAGAATCAGCGAGAAAGGCGAGACACTGGAGACTTCGGCAATGCTGTGGAGCGAGATTTACAACTCCACGAACGAGCCCTCCATCAAGAAAAACGCACAAATACATTTGCAACTGCTTCGAGCACGGGCCGACTGCACGCAACTGAACAAGATCGCGGAGGAATATGAGAAACGCACCGGGCGCCGCCCCGGCAACATGCGTGAGCTGGTCAATGCCGATCTGCTCCCGGGTTTAGTAGTGGACCCCGCAGGCTTCGTATATTCGCTCGACGCAGAAGGAAAAGCGCAAATCAATCCTGCAAGCCCGCTCTCCAAAGAGCAGTCCATTAAGGAAAAACTTCCGTGAACCAGGCAGTTACTCGCTAACGCAGAGGAGAGTCATGCGCGGATCGATGGTGATTTTGCTGAGCGCCGTCTGCGTGGTGAAGTGAAATGTGGTTTCGGGGCCAGCGGCGACCACTACTCCCAATTGCGTGGGATGCCCGCCGCCAGTGTTTGCGTAGAGTGGCACCGGTGCAATAAACGAGCGCGGCACGCCCCTCTGAAAGAGCTTGCCGTGCACCATGAAGCCTTTCTCGGAGTGGCGCACGGAAAATTCCACGCGATAGTGCGGAACGCCGGTTCCGCGCACCCAATCTTCGAAGAACCACTCCATGGAGCGGCCGCCCTCGAGGTCCATGCCGGGTGTCATTACCGCTTCGATTTCGCGCTGCAGGTCCGCGCTGGAAAGGGCACGATAGGCATACTTGGCGACCAGCGTACGAAGAAGCGCCACAAAACGCGCATCGGGGTCTTTCGCTCCCGGCTGGCGCAGCATCTCGCGCACCATGTGAATCACCCAGGAACCTTTGCCGTAAATGACCTGCTCAAACCCTTCCGGTGATTTTGAAGACGTCAAACGCGTGCCTAAATCGAGAGCGCCGATTTCAGAAGGCGGGTGCTCCGCGCCCGGCAGTTTTTCTACAAGACGCTGGCGGTAGCGCGTCAGCCAGACGCGCAGAGAGTGACTGGCATTTTTCTGGCTATCGGCAAACAGTAATGCCAGATAGTTAGCGATGGCTTCGTCGATCCATTGATCGCGATAGGCGCTCCAGCCCACCACGTTGCCCCACCACTGGTGAGCCACTTCGTGAAAGGGAACAAGGTCCGTGAAATGTTCCTGCCCGCTTTCCGTGAGTCCTGCCCGCTGCTGCGCCGCGGGAGGGAGGAACGAAAACGTGGAGATGTAAAGGAGTCCGGGCCAGCCCTGTCCGAACGTTCCGGGAATTTGTGAAACGCCGAGCTTCTGGAATGGGAACGGCCCACTGTAATTTTCGTAGAAACGGATGGAGGAGTCGATATCGCGCCCGAGTTGCTTGAGCGCGTCCGCGGGGCTCGGCGCCGTAGGAATCATCTGCATCAGGTTGGAGCCGCCCCGGCCCTCGGCGCCGAGCGGCGACGGAAGACGCGGGGCATCGAAAGCTGAAGGGCCTAAACGATTGTTGAGCGCCTGCTCCAGCATGCGGTTAGCGTAGACCTCCACGGAATGCGCTCCCGCGGTCAGCGACGCGGAAGCGTAGTCCCCAAGATTAAAACCAGCTACCGACGCCGGCTTCTGCGTGCGCCAGTGGCCGACGCGAAACTCGCCATCTTCACGCTCGTCGAGCTTCGCGCCAGTGGCCACCAAGCGCAGCCGGCGTGGCCAGTGCATGGTCAATTCATAATCGGCGAAATCCGCGGCGTCGCCGAAGTGTGGATACCAGCTTTCACGCGCGCCAACGTAGAGCACGCCGTTTCCTGCGTCCTCAATGACGTTGCCGCGATAGCGGAAGCAGAGCGTGAATTCAGCGCCGCGCGGGGGAGCCGACGGCAGCACCACGTAGAGAAAATCGCTGCCGCGCGTGCTGCGCTCGCGCAAAGTCATCCCTTCATTTTGAAAAAACGTAAGTGCTTCGCCGTGCTCGCCACTGACCTCCTCGATGTTCAACAGATGCGAGAGCTGTAGCGGCAGCAATCGTTCGCCGCCAATTTCCGCGCGCAGGCGCACCTCCGTTTTTGCCTCCAGCGAATTGTTGGCGAGGATGGAAGTGTCAATCGAGTAGCGCAGTGCGCGGAAGGGAACCGCGGGAGCAGCAGTGCCCGGCGCAGTGTATGAGGCCCACACGTCGTAGAACGTTCTGCCCACGTTCTTCTTCGGCTGGCCGAGCAGCAAAGACTCGCGACGCAGTGGGTCCAAAAGCATGTCGAAAGGGCCGGTAGTGACGCCGTCAATCGCGCCGAAAAAGTATGGCTTGGGGGTTTGCGAAAGCGAATCGAACAAAATGCGAAGCGCCTGGCCCGGATTCAGTGTGGCCAGCAGCGCATCCCAGCGGGCAGCAAAAGTGGAATCCTGTTGCGGCGAAACTCCGGCTTCGCGGAGCTGCCGTAGCAGGCCTGCGGCGGTGTCGTCCGTGAAGCGCAAGCAAGCCGAAGTGAAGTCCTGATCCAGGACCGGCGCGCCCAAAAAGTGCGCCATTTGCTGCTTTTCGACGGGGTCGCGAGGTGCGGCAAGAATATGGCCGCGGCCGAAAAACACGGCGCCGGTGGCATGACCGTCGAACAACTGCAAGAAAGCGAGCTTGCCCTGTTCAAAAGAGAGCTGCACGTCGCCGCGGCGGAGCTCGATGCGATTAGCGGCGTCGATTTCGCAGAGCGTGGCGGGGTCCACGCGCAGTGCGCTCAGTTGGTCGTAGACCTCGCGTGCGGTCTTCTCGGCCGCCCAAACCTCCGCCGTCAGCAAACAACAGAGCCCGAGGAAAGCGACCCGGAACCGCATGCCCGAGTGTAGTCACTTTCGGCATAGCGGTACAAGGAGGCGGGTAGCGGCGTCAGGCGCGGGAGCCTAAAATGAAAGGATGCGGCTTTACCTTTTTCTCGCTATTAGTTTGTCTCTGCTCGTAGCACAGGACACGTGCGCAGACACCATCGTTCTAAAAAACGGCCGCCGCATCGTGGCGCTCAGCGTGGTGGTGGAAGGCGACAAGGTGCGCTATTTGACCACCGCGGGCGAACTGGCGCTGCCGAAATCGATAGTCGATCACATTGAAAAGGGCGGCCAGATGCCGGTCTCTCCCTCGGCAGGGGCCGCGAACCTGGCCATTACGCCTCCCAGCATCCAACCTACGAGCGCCAACGCCGCGGCCGAGAGTGGCGCGGTGCACGACGGCGCCGTGGACCGCGAATTTCTGGCCGCGGTTGCGAGCGAGGCGCGGTCCGGAGCGGCGGGCGCGAATGAAAAAGCAGCGGCCGCTCACCATGCCGCTGCGCAGTTCGAGCTCTCACGCGGCGACATGGAGCACGCGCTGACCGACGAGCGCACCGCGCTCGCGTACACGCCCAACAATCTCGTCATGCTGCTAAACGTCGCATACTTGCACCTGCGGCGCAGCGAATACAAGCAAGCGCTCGACTACCTGGAACGCGCGCGACGCGTTGCTCCGGAAAATCCCGACGTGCCCAAGCTCGCCGGCTGGGCTTATTACGGGATGAACAAGCTGAACCAGGCAGTCTCGGAATGGCGACGCGCCTTGGCGCTCCGGCCGGATGCCGAAGTGCAAGCGGCGCTCGAAAAAGCGCAGCGCGACAAGCAGGAAGAAGAAAATTACCGCGAAAACGAGAGCAGTCACTTTACGCTGCGATATAGCGGCGCAGCGGAGCCGGGGCTGGCGCGCGAGGTGCTCCGCGCCTTGGAAATTCATTTTTCCGCCATCGAATCGGAGCTGAGCTACACTCCGCCGGAACCGATCGGAGTGATTTTGTACACGCAGCAAGCGTTCGCGGACATCACGCGCGCGCCGGGCTGGGCCGGTGCGCTGAATGACGGGCGCATTCGCGTGCCCGTGCAAGGGTTAAAGCAGTTGACGCCGGAATTATCTCGCGTGTTGAAACATGAGCTGACGCATAGCTTCATCCGGCAAAAAACGCGCGCCGTCGCTCCGACTTGGGTACAGGAAGGACTCGCGCAGTGGATGGAAGGAAAACGCAGCGGTGAGAGTGCCGCGGTGCTCTTGCAGGTCTATGACGCGAAGCGGGCAATGTCACTCGGCGATCTTGAAGGATCGTGGTTGCGGTTGCCAGACGAGGACGCGGCGTATGCGTATGCGTGGGCGCTCGCAAACATCGAGTACATCGTGCAGGTCGATGGAATGACCGACGTGCAGCGCATCCTGGAGCGCATCGCCGGAGGAAACACAACGGAAGCGGCGGTGCGCGAGGTATTGCACGGCGATTATGACGAGCTGATGCAATCCACGGCGCAGTACTTGCGCAAGACGTACTGAGATTAGATACAGGGCCGGTGTATGCCGCTGTTGTTTGTCAACTTGCGCCCAGCAGGACGGCGAGGAGCGCGGCCCGCTCCGGCATCTTTTTTACTAGGACGTGCTCGTGCGCGGAGTGCGCGCCATCGCCGACTGCCCCCAAACCGTCGAGGGTCGGAACTCCGAGAGCCGCGGTGATATTGCCGTCCGAGCCGCCGCCCGCGACACTTTCTCCGATCGACAAACCCATTTGCGCTGCCAATGATTTAGCCCGAGAGAAAAGTGCAGCGCTGACTTTGCGTTCCATGGGAGCGCGGTTGAAGCCGCCGCGAATCTCGAGGCGAGCGCCGCGCGTGAGGGGCCGCAGCGCGCGCAATCGCTTCTCAAGACGGCGCATGTCCGCAAAGCGCAGCGCGCGAAGGTCGACCACGGCGCGAGCGCGCTCGGCGATGACATTGACGCGCGTGCCGCCCTCGACGATGTCGGCATTGACGCTGATGCCGCGGCGCAAATTGTTCCATTGCTCCATTCGAGCAATCTGCCGCGCTAATTCGTGCACGGCGTTCACGCCTTCCTGCGGCGCCAGCCCTGCGTGCGAGGCGCGCCCGTGCACGATAATCTCCGCTTCGCCCACGCCTTTGCGCGCTGTTTTCAGCAAGCCGCGCGGGCCGAGCGAAGGTTCGAGCACAAAAACGGCGTCGCTGCGGCGTGCTTCCGCTTCGATGAGCTTGCGGGAAGAGTCGCTGCCGATTTCTTCGTCGGAGGTCCAGAGAAAGACCATGCGTTTGCGAAGCGGCGTTTGGCTTTGCCGGAGAGCGTCGAGCGCGAAGAGCGCTTGCACGATGCCGGCCTTCATGTCGAACGTGCCGGGGCCGTACACTTTGCCTGCGGCTAGGCGAAAAGGCATTTTCGCGAGCGTTCCGGTGGCATATACCGTGTCATAGTGGCCGAGAACGAGAAGCTGCCCCACTGTGTGCGACTTCTGCGGCTGCCACGTGATGCGCAGATGATCGCCGCGATGCTTCTGCGCGAGCCGCTCGACGCGCGCACCATGTCTGCGCCACTCTGCGGCGACGATGGCGCAGCAGCGATCGGCGGGCGATTTTTGCAGGCTGGGCGATTCCGCCAGGACAAATGTGCGCAGTACGGAAAGCATTTGCTGCAAACGCGGCTGTAAGAGGCGCAGCAGGGCTGCGGGCAAGTTCGATTGAGTCATCGCGGGACATGCTAACAGCGCCCATGCCGCTAGCGCAAAGACTCGGCAGTAAGCGCCCTGCTTCGCATATAATTGTAGGTTTGCCGGGGAACGCGGGGCGCCGCAGGAGCAGGCGCCGCTACGGGAGCGCCGATGATACTCGACGTCACGGAAATTCAGAAGATTCTACCGCACCGCTATCCGTTCTTGTTCGTGGATGCCATTGTCGAAATGGAGCGGCTGAAGCGCGTCGTTGGCATCAAGAACGTGACCATCAACGAGTCGCATTTCCAAGGGCATTTTCCGGGCAAGCCCATCATGCCCGGCGTGTTGATCATCGAAGCGATGGCGCAGACCGGCGGACTGCTGCTGCTGCTGGAAGTTCCGGATCGCGAAAATAAGCTGCTGTACTTCGTGGCCGTGGATGGCGCGCGCTTTCGGCGGCCGGTGGTGCCTGGAGATCAGTTGAGACTTGAAATCAAAGTGGTTTCCTGGCGCGGCGATTTTTGCAAGCTGGACGGCCGTGCGACCGTGGACGGGCAGCTGGCGGCCGAAGCGACGCTGATGTGCAAAATGGTTGACCGCGAGGCTCCGGCCAGGGTGGACGACGCCGCGAAATGAGCGCGCCGCAGATTCATCCGCAAGCAGTGGTGGCGGCGGGCGCGAAGCTGGGTTCGGGTGTGCGCGTCGGTGCGTATGCGATTATCGGCGAAGAGGTAGAGCTGGGCGAGGGCTGCGTGTTGCATGCGCATGCGGTGGTGCAGGGGCCTTCCAAAGTCGGGCGCGACAACGTGGTTTATCCGTTTTGCGTTGTGGGCGGCGATCCGCAGGACCTTCGTTTCCGCGGCGAAAGGACAGAACTCGCTGTCGGAGATGGGAACACGTTTCGCGAGTACGTGACCATCAGCCGCGGAACGGCGGGTGGCGGGGGGAAAACCACGATTGGCAGCGGCAGCCTGTTTCTGGCGTCGTCGCATGTGGGGCACGATTGCCACGTCGGCGACCACACGCTGTTTGTGAATGGCGCGACGCTCGCCGGCCATGTGACCGTGGAGGACTACGCCACCATCGGCTTTCAGTCGCCGGTGCACCAATTTTGCCGCATCGGGCGCTATGCGTATATCGGCGCGTCCACGGTCATTACGCAGGATGTGCCGCCGTTTTCGCGCGTCGTGACGGAAAGGGAAACGAAAAGTTACGGCGTCAACGCAATTGGGCTTGAGCGCAAAGGATTCTCCGAGGAGCGTCTCAAGGTTTTGCAGCGGGCGTTTCGATTGCTGCTGCGCTCGAAGATGAATACCAGCCAGGCGCTCGCGGAAATGCGCAAGTCGCTTGGCGATTCCGAAGACGTGCGAGAGCTGATTCGCTTCATCGAGACGGCGGAACGCGGAATTGTAAAGTAGGGCGAGTTCGATACGCATTTCATGTCCAACGCGGAAACCAGCACGGCAGGATGGGGCCTGATCGCGGGCAACGGGCGATTTCCGTTTCTCGTTCTCGAAGGCGCCAGGAGCCAGGGCATCGAAATGGCGGTGATCGCGCTGAAGGAAGAAGCTGCGCCGGAGCTGGAGCACTCTGCCAAACGGCTGCACTGGGTGAGCCTCGGCGAATTGAGCAAAGCGATTGACTTGATGCATCAGGAAGGTGTGACGCAAGCGGTGATGGCCGGGCAAGTGAAGCACAATAAAATTTTCAGCGCCATCCGGCCGGACTGGAAGCTCGCCAAGCTGTTATTTTCTCTGCCACGCAAAAATACGGATGCGCTGATCGGCGCGGTGGCGCGTGTCTTGGAAGATGAAGGCATTCGCCTTGTGGATTCGACACTTTTTTTGAAGCCGCTGGTGCCGGAAGCGGGAGTGCTAACGCGACGCGCGCCGGACACACGCGAGGCCGCCGACATTGCCTACGGCCTGGGCGTCGCGCGGCAAATTTCCGGCATGGATATCGGACAAACCGTAGTGATTTCCGATCGAGCCTGTGTCGCGGTGGAAGCCATGGAAGGCACGGACGAAACGGTTGCGCGCGCCGCACGGATTTCCAATGGAAAGCCGCTAGTGGTGGTGAAAGTCAGCAAGCCGGGGCAAGACATGCGCTTCGATGTACCCGTGATCGGTCTGCCCACCATCGAACAGATGAAGAAGTCGCAAGCCACGGCTCTGGCGGTGGACGCCGGGCGGACCTTGCTGTTTGATCGCAGAAAACTGATCGAGTTGGCGGACGCGGCGGGAATTTCCATCCAGGCGGTCGCTCCCGCGTCCCCTGCGGAACCAAAAGAGACTTCGGCGGGAATGAACAGGGAATGACGGCGACAACGCAAGCGGGAAAGATACGTGTCGCCGTTGTTGGAACCGGTGAATTCGGGCGGAATCACGCACGCGTTTACCGCGAAATTCAGGACGCCGAACTGGTCGGTGTCTTCGACACAAGCGCCGCGCGCGCGCAGGCTGCTGCCACCGAATTCCGGACGCATGCCTTCACTGCCCTCGATGAGCTGCGCGGGCGAGCCGACGCCGTCAGCGTGGCCGTGCCCACGGCCGAGCATGCTGAGGTCGGCTGTCGCCTAATGGAAATGGGCCTCGATGTTCTCGTCGAGAAGCCCATGGCGAAAAGCCTTGCGGAGGCGGATGCGCTGCTGGATGCGGCAAGGCGGCATCGGCGCTTACTGCAGGTTGGCCATGTCGAGCGCTTCAACCCCGCGGTGCTGGCGGTCGAGCCGATTCTGAATCATCCGCTTTTTTTCGAGGTGCACCGGCTGGGAGTGTTCACGCCGCGGAGTCTCGATGTCGACGTCATCTACGACCTGATGATTCATGACCTCGACATCCTGCTCGCGCTCGTGAAGCAGCCAGTTACGGAAGTGAAGGCAGTCGGAATTCCCGTGCTCACGGACAAAGTGGATATCGCTCACGCTCGCCTGGAATTCGCGGGAGGCGCGGTTGCAAACGTTACCGCTAGCCGCGTGTCGACCGAGCGGGTGCGCAAGGTGCGCTTTTTTCAGCAGCACGAATACATTTCGCTTGATTATGCCAGGCGCGATGCTCTGCGCGTGGCCGTGAAAAAAGCCGGCCCACAGTCGGAGTTTGCCTTTGAGAAGCTACCTGCGTCCACTGTCGAGCCGCTGCGTACCGAACTGGAATCCTTTGTATATGCGGTGCGCACGCGCACAGAGCCGCGCGTCAACGGCGCTGCAGGCCGCGCGGCCCTGGAACTTGCCGCGCGCGTAATGGCAAGCATCCAGGAGCATGGTGAGCGCGTCCAACTTGTAGCGTTCGCCGCGGCACAGAAAACAGAAAAATGATCCCTCGGTTCCTGGTTCCCTTGAATGCCCGTCCGCCTGTCGCGGACGCTCCCAGTACGCGGCGGCGCCCTTCCACGTTGGATGAGCGCACGCTCGTTCCCGCGATGCTCCCGATTGTTCCTTTAGACGGGCACAGTAACATTCCCGCTTCATTGCCGCTCGATTCCATTGCCGCGCGCACGGTAGTCCCGCGCGATATACGACGTGAAGATTTCGTCGTTGAAGAACCGAGCAACCTGCCTCTGCAGCCGACCGAACTAGACGAGCGCGTCACCGTTCCGCAGGGCGCGGCGCCGCCGGAAATCATCACGCCCTCGGAAAGCGCTCCCGCCGATATCGTCGACCCCGATATCTTCTTGACTGGCGAAGTCAATCTTCTGACCGAGGCGCGTACCGGGGAGCGCGCCAAGTCCGACTTGGCGAGAAACATTTCCTCGGTGGTGTTTCACATCCTGTTGATTGTGGCCATCATCGTCGAACCAAAAGTTTTTCCGGCGCGCCCAAAGACGCAGGCCGAGTTGGACCTCGCGCGAAGGCAGATGACCATCCTCCTGCCGCCCGGCGCTTTTGAAACGCCGCGGCCCGCGCCGCGCGTTCGCGAGCGGCCGAGCGAGGCCATGAAGGTGGACCCGCGCATAATCCGCAGGGTGGCGCCGCCGGAGCCGCAACCGACACCTGCTCCGAAACAGCCAGAGCGCGTGGTGAAGGAACTGCCGAGTGCCCCGGTGCCGCAGCCCAATGCCGCGCCCCCGCCGGAGACCACGGCGCCAGTCCCAAAATCAGAAACGCCCAAGCCGCCGCTCAAGTTGGAAAGTCCAGAGGAACAGCCCAGGCCGAACAGTTTGCTGCTGCCGAAAAACTCTCCGGGGCGCTCGATTCAGGATTCCATGCGCGAGGCCTCGAAGATGAACGCTCCCCGTCCGATCGGTGGCGGTGGGCAAATCCCCACCCGCGGCGTGCCCGGAGGCGGAGGACAGGGCAGCGCCTATGCGGGCATTCAGATACTCACGCCCACGGAGGGCGTTGATTTCAACGACTACCTCGCCCGTGTATATCAGAGCGTGAAACGCAATTGGTTCGCGGTAATGCCTTCATCCGTCGAACTGGGCGACAAGGGCGTCGTATCGTTACAATTCAGGATCATGAAGGACGGCGGCGTGCCCACCGGCGAACCTGTGAAGGTGTTTGGCTCCGGCAAAGAGCCGCTCGATCGCGCGGCCATTTCCTCGATCCGCGCCTCCAATCCCTTCGAGCCTTTGCCGCCGGCTTTCAGCGGCCCCTATATAGAGCTACGATTTACGTACTACTATAATTTGCAGCCGGACTACTCGCACTAGTGAAACCTGCGCGCCAACAAGTGTTAGGCAGCCTTCTCCTCGCGCTGTTTGTGCTCATCTTTTTGTTCGTGCGTGCGCGTCATCTCCTTTTTCGATGAATCCAGAGAATGCGCATCTGCCACTCGTTGCCGTCGTCGGTCCCACAGCTTCGGGCAAATCAGCGCTTGGCGTTTGGTTGGCTGAACAGCTCGGTGGGGAAGTAGTCGCATGCGATTCGACGCAGCTCTATAGCGGGTTCGACATCGGCACGGCCAAACACGCGTTGGCCGAGCGCCACGGAGTTCCCCATCATCTGATTGATGTGCTCGCCCCAGAAGAGGCGGCAACGGCGGGAGGCTACCGCCAGATGGCTCTCGCGGCCCTCGCCGATCTGCGCGGCCGCGCGCGCTTGCCGGTTTTCACTGTTGGTACGGGTCTCTATCTGCGCGCGCTGCTCGAAGGCCTGGCAGACCTTCCGCAACGCTCGGAAGAGCTTCGCGAAAGATTGCGGCACAGCGCGCTGGAGCATGGTCCCGGGTACTTGCACCGGATTTTGTCGCGCCTCGATGGCGAAGCTGCTCAAAAAATCTCCGCTGGGGACGAACAAAAACTGATTCGCGCCATCGAAGTCTGCCTACTTGCGAAAATGCCGCTCACCGAACTGCATCGAAGCGGCCGCGCACCATTGCAGGGTTGGCGCGTGCTGAAGATTGGCCTCGCCCCTGGCCGCGAAGCGCTGTACGCACGGATTCATGCAAGAACGGACGCCATGTTCGCAAACGGCTGGCTCGAAGAGGTGCGTTCTTTACTCGATGGCGGGCTGCCCGAAGACGCCAAGCCATTCGACTTTATCGGCTATCGCGAATTGCGCGAGGTCTTGCGACGCCGGCTCACGATGGACGAGGCACGCGCCGCGATTCAGCAGGCTACCCGCCGCTACGCGAAGCGCCAGCTCACCTGGTTTCGCCGCGAACATGCCGTGCACTGGCTCGCTGGATTCGGAGACGATCCGCTCCTGCAACAAGAGGCGCTCCAATGGTTGCGCGAACACGGCGTCATCCAGGGTCGCGGCGCGGAGGCAAGGAGAGTATAATTTGTTCCTGGGACGTCACAGGTCACGCACGGTGTCGCCATTCGTACGAACCGCCCTCTCCGCGCTATGACCGTCCCTCTCTCGCAAGTATGAAGACTCAACACGCAACTTCGGTTTTAGAGCGCGCCCTGCTTGTTGGCGTGACGTGGAAGCGCGCGCCGCGGGTGCCGGGCATGCCCGCTGGAGAGCAAGGCCGCGAATCACTCGCGGAATTGGTGGAGCTCGCGCGAAGCGCGGGCGCGGAAGTCGCTGGCACCATGTATCAAGTGCGCGAGTCCGCCGACCCCGCGACTCTCGTCGGCCGCGGGAAGCTGGACGAGATTCGCGCGGAAGCTACGGCGCATAAAGCGCCTCTCATAATTTTCGATGGCAACCTTTCCCCGATGCAGCAGCGCAACATCGAAACCGCCACCGACCGCCGCGTCATCGATCGCACGCAGCTCATTCTGGATATTTTTGCGCGTCATGCGCGCAGCCGTGAAGGCCAGCTACAGGTTGAGCTGGCGCAGTTGAACTATCTTCTGCCTCGCCTGACCGGCCGTGGTACGGCCATGTCTCGCCTCGGCGGCAAAAGCGGCGGTGGCGGCGCGGGTGGCGCCGGCGGAGGTGCTGGCCGTATCGGCGTACGAGGTCCTGGCGAAAAGAAACTTGAAACCGATCGCCGCCGCATCCGCGATCGCGTCAGCAGAATTCAGACCAGCATCGAAGAGGTGCGCAAGCAACGCGCCCTGCGCCGCGAAGCGCGCAATGCCGTGCCGCTGGGTACCATCGCCCTGGTCGGCTACACCAATGCCGGCAAATCCACATTGTTCAATGCGCTGAGCCGTGCCGAAGTGCTTGTTTCGCCGCGAATGTTTGCGACTCTTGACCCTACTATTCGCGCCATTCGCCTTCCCTCGAACCGCCGCGTCTTGGTTTCCGACACCGTCGGCTTCATCCGCGATCTGCCTAAAGGCCTGCTGACCGCGTTTCGCGCGACCTTGGAAGAAGTCCAAGAAGCCGCTCTGATTCTTCACGTCAGCGACGTCTCCAATCCGCACCACAACGAGCTAGACGAAGAAGTCGACAAAATTTTGCAGGAGCTCGGCGTTGCCGATCGCCCCAAGGTGCGAGTCCTAAACAAAGTAGACCTTCTTATAACTGAGCAGCGCGAAACTCTAAATCGCAGTTTGGCGCGCGCTGGCGAAACCGGTCCAGTGCTCGTCTCCGCCATGACCGGGCACGGCCTCGACGATCTGCTCCGGCACATCGACACCGCTCTCCCGCTCGATCCCGTGGTCACCTTATCCCTGCGGCTACCGCTCGCCGAGGGCCGCACGCTCGCGCTTATTCACGCGCTGGGCCGCGTGCTCCACTCCGCGGTGGAAGATTCGCACATGACGATGGATGCCGAGGTCCCTGCCTCCATTGCCAGGCGCCTGCGTTTAAGTCAGTATGCCGCGGGTGGAACTTCTCGCGCCTCGCGTACGTAATTCCTATCAGGAGGTCGACCATGGCCGCATTTTTCCTGTGGTGCATCTTGTTCATCCTGTGCTGGCCTCTGGCTTTGCTGGCGATTGTGCTCTTCCCCATCGTTTGGCTCATTACGCTGCCGTTCCGCATCCTTGGCATCGCGGTTCACGGCGTTTTTGCATTGCTCGCCGCGCTTTTTTTCCTACCAGCGCGGGTTCTGCGTGGCCCGCGTGCGATTTAAGCGTGCCACTTTCCACCCTTGGGGTAACTTAAGAGTTAGACGGGGGCGAAGCTCTGTTTTTGGAGCGAGGTAACGGCCCGTAGGCTACCGATTCTGGGCTTCGGCTTGCACGTCGCGCTGTGGAAATTTCTGTGGAAACTAGAAGTCCTGCAAAATGTGACATTTCCAAGCATCTGCGAGTTTTACGGCCATTTTGTTAAGGCTGCTCTCTAATTACACTATTTACAGTAACTTACGGTCCAGCCTCAACTACGTGGCGCCGTCCCTGCGCTCATAGTCCCCAAGCGCGCATCGGCAACATTTGCACAGGTTTGCAGCACATCCGTTACAACGAAGTTTCTGCCCCCGCGTTTTCTTCCAGCCGCAGCCTATTAATCACAAGGTATCCGCCCGTCGCGTCTCTGCGGTCATTCTCGACCCGTTGACGCCTGCGCAAGCCAAGTCTATAGTGGGGCTCGGCTCGTTTCTGACCGCAAAGTGCGGCTTTTCCGACGCTAAGCCCTGATGAATCTTCCGAATACACTCACGTTGCTGCGCATTTTCTTCGTTCCCGTTCTCATCGTAGTCCTATTGACCCGCAGCCCCAACGTCGAGCTCTGGGGCTTTCCCATGCACTTTGAAGTTTTCGGCGTAGCCATTCTCCTGCTCGCCGCCGCTACCGATTGGGCCGATGGTTACTTCGCGCGCCGCCGCTTGCAGGTCACCACCCTCGGCATCTTGCTCGACCCCATCGCCGATAAACTCCTCATCTCCGCCGCCTTCGTTTCGCTCGTGGACATGCACTTGGTTCCCGCCTGGATGGTCGTCATCATCATCGGCCGTGAATTCACCGTGCTCGGCCTGCGCAACATCGCCTCCGCCGAAGGCTTCACCATCGAAGCGTCCGTCCTTGGCAAGACCAAGATGGTCTTGCAGGTTTGCGCCGTCGCCGTGCTCATCGCGGGAGCACGGCATCCCTCCCTCAAGCCGCTGGCCCTGCTTCTGCTTTGGCTCGTCGTGGTCAGCGCGCTGGTGTCCGCCGCACAGTATTTCCTTCGTTTCTGGGGCCATCTTGACGATCGTATCAAGCAGCGGCGCAAGTTGCGCATGCTCGAAGGCCGCAAAAAAACTGGAGATGCTGTTTCTCTCTGACACCGACCGGCAGTCCCTTTTGTATCTGGCGCGCGAGGCCGTCATCGAAGCGGTGTCACGCGGCCAAATATTGCCGGAGATTCCATGTGGCGGAATTTTCTCGAAGCAGCGTGGAGTATTCGTTACTCTTCACGTCGGTAAGCGCTTGCGCGGCTGCATTGGCGTTGTGGAGCCCGACGAGCCTCTTGGGGATAGTGTCGCGCGCTGCGCCGCAAGCGCGGCGCTGCAAGATTCGCGCTTCGCAGCTGTGCGTCCCGAGGAACTCCGCGATCTGCAGATCGAAATTTCATTGCTCAACCCGCCGCTTGCCATCCGCCCCGAACAAATTGAAATTGGCGGTCACGGCCTGCTTATTTTGCGAGGACGGCAGCGCGGGCTGCTCCTCCCCCAGGTCGCGGTCGAGCACCATTTCAGCGTCGAGCAATTCCTTGCCGAAACCTGTCGCAAGGCGCAGTTGCCGCCAGACGCGTGGCGCGATCCAGAGGCAATTCTTTTCGGGTTTACCTGTGAGATTTTTTCTAGCGACGTGCCTTAGAAATATCAGGTGCAAGCCCGCCACAAATTCCGGTCAGCGCTAACGAAAAGGCCCGCTGAGCTTTGAGCCAGCGGGCCTGAAACGCGCAAAAACTTCCGAGGCTACTCGATTTCTACGTTGTCTCCAGGGTAGATCTCCGCGGAGCTGTAGGTTACGAAGACCGTCGCCGCGTTTCGGCTGGCATTTAACACAATCCCTTCGCCCAACACCTCGCGCGGCAAGTCCTTCCATTCATACCGCGTCGGAGTGCTACCATAGCCGTAAATCTGATACACATAGCCCTTAGTTTGCGGCGCGTATTCAATATCTTTGCCCTGGTAGCGGAAAAGGCGCAGGTAATCGCCGACTTTCACGCCCTGCGCTGCGCCCAAATTCACGTACATCGTCGCGCCTTGGCCTTGGCTTTGCTGGAATGTGGCCGAGGTCACCACCGTGCCGACCGGCTTTCCGCTCACGGGGGCAAAATGATCGAATGTTCCAACCTCTTTGTAGGGAGGCACCGGGCGTTCCTCAAACGGCCGTACGACATCGCCCCGGATCATGTCCCTGCAGGAAAAGACCACTTCCGCCACGGAAACCTTGGGCTGCACGTTCACCACCCGCAATTGCCCGATGTCGGAATACAAAATGCCCATCGCCTTGGCGATCTTCGTTTGTCCCTTGAACCAATCGACGCGAGCGGGATCTTCCACTTGGCGCGCAACCATGAAACGGTCGCCGACCCTTACTCCCTTATCGCTCCCTTGGTTGATGTACACATTTTCGCCCTGGCCGTAGATTAGCTTGTAGCCGGGCTGCTCTCCGGAAATCACGTAGAGATCGTACGGCAACTTCGTATCTTTCAGAAAACCCGAGCAGTAAACCGTAGAGTAGCCGGGCTGCAAAGTGGATGCGGCGGTCGCCGGGGCCGACTGGCCGTAGCAAACTCCCGCGCCCGCGAAGGCAGCTAGGCACAAGGCAGCTAGATTAGCACGCATTGAAAATGCTCCTTGAAATCACGCCCTGAGGGGCGTGCGAAAGAAGTCCCATGGTCAAAGTAGCAAGCACCCCGGCGGTCGTCAACAAATTGGCCAAGTCGGCTTTACACTTTTGATACGGCATGTTACAAGCCGTATTTTCAATCATTTGCCGCGAAATTGGTCGGAAGGCGCTAGAACCGAGGGTAAGGATGGGTCTATTTGGCACCGGTGTGGCGCGCATTTGCGCCGTGGTCGCGCCATCGTCAGCGCGGGAGATGGCCGCGCAGCTCCGCCGCGCCCTGCGCGAAACACCCACTGTGGAATTACGCTTGGACTGGCTGAAGAGCGATTCAGAACGCCGGAGCTTTCTTGCTTGGCTGCGGCGCAACCGCCCTCGGCGCGCTGTGTTGCTCGCCACCTGCCGCCGGCGCGAAGGCGGGGGCTTATTTGCCGGGAGTGTCCAGGCCGAGCTGTACTGGCTGGCGCAGGCCCGTGAAGCAGGGTGCCTATGGTGCGATCTCGAGGTTGAAACCTTGCGCAAACTCCGCCGAAACTCGATTCGTGGATATTCCCTGCCACAGCGCATCCTGCTCTCCGTCCACGATTTCGAGCGCATGCCTCCGCTGAACCCCGCTCTCGGGACGCGCTGGCGAGGCGAGGTCGATGCCATCAAGGTCGCAGGCGCGGCGCGAACCATCATGGATAGCACGCGGCTTCTCCGATTCGCGGCAAGCTTGCGCAACTGTGTTGCTGTCCCCATGGGCGAAGTGGGCCTTCCTGCGCGCCTCCTCGCTCTGCGGGATGGTAGCGCCCTCGCGTATGCGCCCGTATGTGCGGCAACCGCTCCCGGGCAAGTTTCGCTTCACGAAATGAAGCATCTCTATCGCGCTCACGCGCTGAACCGCCAAACGCAAGTGTTTGCCGTAATCGGCGATCCCATCGCACACTCTCTTTCTCCGCTCCTGCACAACAGCGCCTTCATCACGCAGAGAATTAATGCTGTGTACCTGCCTTTCCTGGTCAAGAATCTGCGCGATTTTCTGAAGGCTGTGCCGGAGTTCGGTTTGCGCGGCTTCAGTGTCACCCTGCCGCACAAGCAAAGCATTCTTCGGCACTTGCAGGACTGCGATGCGCTCTCCGCCGAGATCGGCGCGGCAAACACCGTCGTCGTTCGGCGTGACGGCTCTCTTTATGGCTGCAATACGGATTACGTCGGCGTCTTGCGCGCGCTGGAAAAAAGGCTGTGCCTGGCCAAAAGCCGCGTCTTGGTTTTAGGCGCTGGTGGTTCGGCGCGTGCGGCGGCGTTTGCGCTGACGCGCGCCGGGGCTGCGGTTGGCATCTGCGCGCGGCGCAGCGCCGCGGCGCGCGAGTTGGCCCGCGCGGTGGGGGCTGAGGTTGTTCCGCGTGGTGCCCTGAAAACGGAATACTTCGACGCTATTCTGAATGCCACGCCGGTCGGCATGCACCCAAATCGCGGAGTTTCTCCTCTAGAGCCCAGCGAGTTACACTGTCGGATTGTCATGGACCTCATTTACCGGCCTGAGAAGACACAACTGTTGAAGCTCGCGGCGCAAAAGCGCATCGCCACGGTTTCAGGCGTCGAAATGTTCCTCGCGCAAGGGATCGCCCAGTGGGAACTTTGGATGAAGCGCCGGGCTCCAGAGAAGGCCATGCGGCGAGCGGTCCTTGCCGCCTTGCGCGAAGAAGAACGCGGGCGGAGTTCGTCGTGATCCGCCCGGGCTTCCGCGAACTTCAGCGCCTCGCCAAGCAGGGCAATCTCATTCCGGTTTACGACGTTTTTCCCGCGGATTTACTGACGCCGGTCAGCGCCTACTTGCGCATAGCGCAAGGCGCCCGCTATTCCTTTCTTCTGGAAAGCGTCGAAGGCGGGGAGAAAATCGCGCGTTACACGTTCGCCGGCGCCCATCCCGAGGAAGTCTTTCGCTACAACGCGGGCGCGTGCGTCATGGAAAGCCCCGACCGCATCGTCTGGGAAGAGCGCGATCCGGTCTCATTTCTACGTGAACGCATCGAACGCTTTCAGCCCGTTCGTGTTCCGGGACTTCCGCCGCTTGTGGCCGGCGCGATCGGCTATTTCTCTTACGACATGGTGCGGCTCATCGAGCGGCTGCCGAAGCGGCTGCGCGACGAAATCGGCCTATATGACGCCATGCTCGCCTTTTATCATGGCCTCATCGCCTTCGATCACGTGCAACATCGCCTCTGGATCGTGCGAAACGTCTTCACCGGCGGCCCGGGCGGCAGCTTGCGCTCTAGGTACAATGCCGCGGCCCGCGAGATTCGTCGCACGCGCAAGCTTCTTGAGCAGCCTGTCGCGGCCGAGCGCCCACGGAAGGAATCGCGGAAAAAAGGCGGCAAGCTGCGAGTCGGCTCGAATTTTCGGCGCGGCGAATACCTTGGCGCCGTGCGCAAAGCCAAGCAATACATTCGCGCCGGCGACATTTTTCAGGTCGTGCTCAGCCAGCGCTTTTCCGCGAAAACAAAAGCGCAACCGTTCGAAATCTATCGGGAGTTGCGCGCTCTGAATCCGTCCCCGTATCTCTTTTTTCTGCAAATGAACGATGTGGCTGTCGTAGGGAGCTCTCCCGAAATGCTCGTCAAAGTGCAGGGCCGCGACGTTTTCTATCGCCCCATCGCCGGAACCCAGCCCCGAGGCAAGGACGAAGCCGAAGACCAGCACCTCGAAAAAGAATTGCTCGCCAGTGAAAAAGAGCGTGCCGAGCACATCATGCTCGTCGATCTTGGCCGCAACGATCTCGGCCGCGTCTGCGATTACGGCACCGTGAAAGTCGAGCAACTGATGACCGTCGAACGTTTCTCCCACGTGATGCATATCGTCTCCAGCTTGCGCGGACGTCTGCGCGAAGATGTGGATTGCTTCGACGCGCTGATGGCCTGCTTTCCCGCGGGCACCGTTTCCGGCGCGCCCAAAGTTCGCGCTATGGAGATCATCGAAGAGCTGGAGCGCACCCGCCGCGGCATTTACGCGGGAGGCGTACTGTACATGGATTTTGCTGGTAATCTGGATTCCTGCATCGCGTTGCGCACCATGGTCGTGAAAAATGGCGTCGCTTACGTGCAGGCCGGCGGAGGAATCGTCGCCGATTCCACCCCCGAAGGTGAGTATCAGGAAACTATCAACAAATCCCAAGCGCTGCTGACCGCGCTGGAGTCCGCGCACCGCGCTAGCCGCTAGGACGCAACGACATGGTTCTGCTGCTCGACAACTACGATTCGTTCACCTACAACCTGGCGCAGTATCTCGGCGAGCTGGGCTGCAATGTCGAGGTGCATCGCAACGACAAGATCTCGGTCGAAGAAATTGCGCGCCGCAACCCGGAACGTATTGTGATTTCACCCGGCCCGTGCACGCCGCAGGACGCCGGTATTTGCATCGACCTGATTCGCCGCCTCGCCGGAAAATTTCCGATCTTGGGCGTTTGCCTCGGCCACCAAGCCATCGGCGCGGCATTCGGAGGGAAAGTCATTCGCGCCCCGAAACTGTTTCACGGCAAGACCAGTCAGATTCATCACGACGGCAAGAACATCTTCCGCAAGCTTGCCGACCCCTTCACCGCCACGCGCTATCACTCCCTGATTGTCGAGCGCAAATCGCTCCCGCGGGAGTTGACGATTACCGCCGAGACTGACGACGGCATCATCATGGGTGTGCGTCACCGCCGCCACAAACTAGAAGGCGTGCAGTTCCACCCCGAATCTGTTCTGACCCAATCAGGCAAGCAACTCCTCCAAAATTTCCTCTCGCTTTAATGCGCTCTGCCATTTCCGTGTAGGGGCGCAGCATTGCTGCGCCCCACTTAGCAAAGTGCTCGCGACATGGGTGCTTGCTTTCTTGCAGTGGCGCTGACGCAGCGCCCGCTCGCAGTGCGATCGACCACGCAACCAGCGTTCACCAACTTAGGTTTGCTAGAATCGCCCCGTACTCCTCAATCCCGCGCCAAAACTGCCCCAACCTCAAATTCTCATCCGAGCTGTGTTGGTGATTGTCGTAATTTACGATAGGCACTCCAATCCACGGCAAACCCAAATCCTCGAAGATGTACATTGGCACGCTTCCGCCCAGCGTCGGCGCAATCACCGCATTGCCTCCTGTGGCATCTTGCACCACCTGCACCAGTGCCTTGGAAACCGGCAAATCCATCGCTGTGCGCGACGCGCGGTATCCGCCTTCATCCACGATTTTTGCGATACGGGCATGTTCGCGGCGTTCGTCCATCGTCGGCTCGTGATCGACCACGTAAAACCCCTGCTTCCGAATGAACCCTGCGATCTGCTCGAATTTTTTCTGCGGATCTTCGCCTTTCACCAGGCGCGCATCGATCGATGCCTCGGCTTTTTCGGGTACGACATTCTGCGCGCGCTCGCCGACGTAGGCGCTGCGCAATCCACGAACGTTCAACGAAGGCTCCTGAATCAATTCGACAAGTTTTTTGCCGCTGCCTTCCGGCTTGGCGATGCCAAGCTCGCGCTCGAGTTCCGCGTCGTTGTCCGGCATCTCAGCCAGTGCTTTCTTCTCAAGTTCGTTGAGCGGCGCCACGTCATCGTAGAATCCGTTGATGAGCACGCGTCCATTCGCATCCCTCATCGATGCCAGCAGCCGCGACAACTCCATCGCCGGATTCGGCGCCCAATTTCCGTAGTGCCCGCTGTGCAGTGCCCGCACCGGTCCGTATACAGTGATGTCCAAGCCGATATCGCCCCGATTGCCAAAAAAGACCAGTGGACGTCCAGACTGGTGCACCGGCCCGTCCGCAGTGATGAGCAAATCCCCGCCCAACAAATTCTTATGCAGCTCGAGCGTACGTTGCAGGTTGGTCGATCCAGCCTCTTCCTCGCCCTCGAAAATCACTTTCAGGTTCACGCCCAGTGGAATTCTGGCTGCACGCAGCGCATCGATCGCGGCAAGCAACGCCACAATCGGCGATTTGTCATCGGCAGCGGACCGCGCGTAGACGCGCCAATTGTTGTTGTACGACCCAGGATGCTTGTCCGGAAATGGAATGCGCTTGCCTCCAGCTTCAATCGAATCGCTGCGCAGCACCGGCTCGAACGGCTTCCCATCTGTCCAGGCTGCGGGATCGACCGGCTGGCCATCGTAGTGGGCATAGAAAATTACCGTACGCTTCGCGTCCGGCGCGTTGAGTTTCCCGAAGACAACCGGTCCGCGTCCGGAAATCGGCAGTAGGTGCGTTTCGATGCCGCGTGCCTCCAACATTTCCACCACGTGCGCCGCATTCTTCTGAATGTTCTCCGTATCGCTGGCAACGTTCGGTATCGCCAGAAATTCCGTCAGCTCGCGCACGATGCGATCTTCGTTGTTTACGCGATAGTTCCGCACCGCCTCCGCTACTTGGGCGGGCGGTCTAATGGTTTTCGAGGCGGGCTTTTGCGCGAACGCTGCCCCCGCGGATAGTAATAGCAGGATCGTCGCAACCGTATCTCTCAAGTTCTTTTTCCTCCGAAGCTCGCGATTGTACCTGATTTGCTTTCTGGGCTCAGAGCTTGCCGCGCGCACCAATTCTGGCCACGTACGGCGTGCCTTACGGCACAGCGCGATTTGTGGCAAACTGAATGATTACACGGCGCCAATTTGCGCTGCGTGTGACATCTCAAAGAAGAGAGCCCCTTCCGGTCATAAGGTAAATGGATCCAAAGTTTATCCGCAATTTTTGTATCATCGCGCATATCGATCACGGCAAATCCACGCTCGCCGACCGTCTGCTCGAAATGACCGGCGCGCTGTCGCAGCGCGAAATGCACGAGCAAGTGCTCGACTCCATGGACCTGGAGCGCGAGCGCGGCATCACCATCAAAGCGAAGAGCATTCGCCTTCATTACACAGCGAAAGACGGAAACACGTACCAACTGAATTTGATCGACACGCCCGGTCACGTCGATTTTTCCTACGAAGTCTCACGTGCGCTCTCCGCCTGCGAAGGCGCCTTGCTTGTGGTGGATGCCAGCCAGGGTGTGGAAGCGCAAACTGTTGCGAACACCTTTCTTGCTGCGGGGCACAATCTCACCATTCTTCCCGTCATCAACAAAATCGATCTGCCTGCCGCGCAGCCCGATTTTGTCAAAGAGCAGATCGAAAACGTGCTGGCTATTCCCGCGCACGACGCGCTGATGATCAGCGCGAAAAGCGGCCTGGGCGTGGAAGAGGTGCTCGAAGCGATTGTGCAACGTGTTCCGCCGCCGAAGGGCAGCGCGGAAAATCCGCTGCAGGCGTTGATTTTCGATTCTTGGTTCGACATTTATCGCGGCGCCGTGGTTCTCGTGCGCGTGATGGAAGGCCGCATCACGCCGCACCTGAAAATTCGCTTGTGTTACAACAACCAGGTTTACGAAGTCGAAACGCTCGGCACGCTCACTCCGAAACCCGTCGCTCTCGACGAACTCGAAGCCGGCGACGTCGGCTTTGTCGTCGCAAACATCAAAGATGTTGCGGATGCGCGCATGGGCGACACCGTCATTGAAGCCGATCGCCCTGCTCCTGCTCTGCCAGGGTTTGAAGCCATCAAGCCCATGGTTTTCGCCGGGCTTTTTCCAGTGCTTGCCGATGATTACGAGCCGCTGCGCGATGCGCTCGGCAAATTGAAATTGAACGACGCGTCATTTTTCTACGAACCGGAAAATTCCGTGGCCCTAGGTTTCGGTTTTCGCTGCGGCTTTCTTGGACTGCTGCACATGGAAATTGTGCAGGAGCGGCTGGAGCGCGAGTTCGGGCTGAACCTGATTACCACGGCGCCCAGCGTGCGTTATCGCATCACGCGCGTCGACGGAAGCGTCATGGAAGTGGACAGCCCCGCGAAATTTCCGACTCCCAGCGACATCAGCAAAATCGAAGAGCCCATCATCAAAGCGATGATCATCACCAACGATGAATCGGTCGGCGGAATTTTGCAGCTTTGCCAGGACAAGCGGGGCATGCAAAAAGGATTCGAGTATTTGTCACCGACGCGCGTGATGCTCACCTACGAACTGCCGTTGAATGAAATCGTGCTCGATTTCTACGACCGCCTCAAAACCGTTTCGCGCGGCTACGCTTCGCTCGATTATCATCTCGCGGGCTACAGCGAATCGGATTTGGTCAAGCTCGACGTGCTTGTTGCCGGCGAGCCGGTGGACGCGCTGTCCATGATTTGCCATCGCGAACAGTCTTACGAGCGCGGTCGCGATTTGGTGTCGCGCCTGCGCAAACTCATTCCGCGGCAAATGTTTGAGGTGCCCATTCAAGCGGCGATTGGCAGCCGCGTGATCGCGCGCGAAACGGTCGCGGCCATTCGCAAAAACGTTTTGGCCAAGTGCTACGGCGGCGACATCACCCGCAAACGCAAACTCCTCGAAAAACAAAAAGAAGGCAAAAAGCGCATGAAGCGCGTCGGCCAAGTCGACATTCCGCAAGAAGCCTTCCTCGCGGTCCTCAAAGTGACATCCACCGGCGACGAAGAGTAGAATTGGGCGCAGCAGGGAAGATTGGAGCGCTCGATGCCGCGCGCATATGCATTTGCTGCTCTGATGCGAACTTGCCTTATTCTGCTCTGCGTTCCATCGCTGCTGAATGCAAATGTGCCACTGCCTAGCAAGCAGCAGGAAACAGTGCAAACAGCCTCGCAAATCGACGCTCGTGAAGCGTTGAACCGTGGGGTGATGGCCTTTAAGAACGGCCAAACCGAAGAAGCTGAGCAGTTTTTCGCTCAAGCCAAGGCATTTGATCCGAACTTCCTCAACGCCCGCTTGTATCTTGCGACCGCATTCGCCTCCAGGTACATCCCCGGCGCTTCCACTGACGAGAACATGAAATTGGCACACCAAGCGATTGAGGAATTCAAAGGCGTACTGGGCTTGGATCCGAATAATCTTTCTGCGCTCGACGGCATGGGCTCGCTGTTGTTTCAAATGGCCTCTGGTGAGCCTTTTAGTCCTGACCTCTTTCAGGAATCGAAGTCCTACCACCAAAGGCATATTCAACTTCGTCCGGAAGATCCCGAACCCTATTACTGGGTCGGAGTGATTGATTGGACGCTGGCGTTTCGCGCCAATGGAGAAATGCGCGCACGGTTCAACAAAGAGGTGAGCAAACTCGATGCCGCCGATCCGCTTCCGCCAGAGTTGCGCGCACCGTACGCGCATCAATATAGAGCAACGATCGAGGAAGGCATCGAAAGCATGGACCAGGCGATTAAGCTGAAACCGGACTACGACGATGCGATGGCGTACTTGAACTTGCTGTACCGGCGCAAGGCGGATGTTACGGCGGACGACGAGGAGCGAGAAAGGCTCCTCAAGGCGGCTGACGATCTTGTAAACAAAGTCAAAGAGATCAAGGAAGCCAGAGCCAAAGCGCAACGGCGAAATTGAACTTGCAGCGATCCCACTCATTTTGGTTCTTTGGCCTTCAGTTCGGTGGTTAGGCGGCCACGGTGGAGGTGGACGTTTACGGTGTCGCCTATGGCTACTTGGGTGGCGTCGCGCAGCACTTGGCCGGCGGCGTTGGTGGCTATGGCGTAGCCGCGCTCTAGGACGCGGAGGGGGCTGCGCTCTTCCAGTTGGAGGCGGAGGCGGTCCAGGCGCTCGCGCTTTGCGCGGAGGAGGCGTTCAGCGCGGACGGCCAGGTTGGCGCTGCGCTGTTCCAGACGCAGGCGCAATGCTGCAATTTTCATCCTGAAATCGAACGAGACTATGCGCATGTGCGCGGTGGTGAAGCGGCGGCGCGAGTGGTGCAGGTTTGTGCGCAGGCCTTGGGCCAGGCGCGAGGTGAGTTCGTCGGCGCGCTGGCGCTGCTGGCGGAGGAGGTCGAGCGGGCGGCGGAAGCCGCGGCGGCTTCCGAGTTCGTGTACGCGACGAATAAGGACGAGAATGCGATAACGCATCTGCTCGGTAAGAGCGCTGCGCAGGTCGGCGATGTGCTTATCGAATTCGCGGCGGGTTTGCACGACGAGCTCAGCGGCGGCGGAGGGAGTGGAAGCGCGCACGTCTGCAACGAAATCGGCGATGGTGAAATCGGTCTCGTGGCCGACGCCGGAGATTACCGGAATTTGCGAAGCGGCGATGGCGCGGGCGACTTCCTCTTCGTTGAAGGCCCAGAGATCTTCGAGGGAGCCGCCGCCGCGCGCGAGGATTAGAACATCGACCATTTTCCTGCGATTGAAGAATTGCAGCGCGCGAACGATTTCCGTGGACGCGCCATCGCCCTGGACGCGCACGGGGTAGACGGTGAGGTGCACATTGCAGAAGCGGCGGCGCAAGATGCGCACCACGTCGCGGACGGCGGCGCCGGTCGGCGACGTGATCAGGCCGATACGGCTGGGGAGCAACGGCAACGGCTTCTTGCGGTCGGCGGCGAACAGGCCTTCGGCTTCGAGGCGCTTCTTGAGCTGCTCGAAGGCGAGTTGGAGCGCGCCGAGGCCGACGGGCTCGATGTGCTCGACGTAAATTTGGTATTCGCCGCGCGATTCGTAGACGCTGATGGAGCCACGCACGGTGACGTGGAGGCCGTCTTCGGGGCGGAACTTCATGGTACGGAGCTGATTCTTGAAGCAGACGCAGCGGACCTGGGCGCGTTCGTCTTTCAGAGTGCAGTAGATGTGGCCGGATTGCGCTTCGTGGCAGTTGGAGATTTCGCCGGTGACCCAAATGTCGGTGAAGTTGCGGGCGAAGAGGTCGCGGATCTTCGCGGTCAGCTCCGTGACGGTGAAGGCACGACGTTCCGGCATCAGGTTGAATTGAAGTTGACTCATGGTTAGGTCTTGAGAATGGCGGCCTTTGACATTGCCATCCTACCCCCACGCCGGGTGTCTTTGGAAAAGACGCGACCGGCACCGCTGCGTTGACCGTGAAAGCGGCGGTCCTTCGGGGCAAAGGGTAAACAAGACCCCGGCCTACTCCGCATGGCGATCATTTGGATGGAGTAGCTAAGTCCGGCGGGAGGGGGTTGGCGGGGGCTTCTTCGTCCCAGAGGATACTGAGGACCCACCAACGGGAGCCGTCGAAGAAAAGTTGGATGCTGTTGACGCCGCGGGCGAAAGGCTTTTCGTTGGGGGCGTTGCGGGATTCGTAGCTGCTAAAGACCTGGGCGATGTTGCCGAATCTTTGGATGCGGTTGGCGATGGCACTCTCGTAGAAACCGTGCGTCTTGAAGTAACCGCCGGCGCCGCGCGCGTATCCTTCGACATCGAGAAGGTGAACTGGACCGCCATCTTTCCGTGTTGCGGAAGTGAGGCGGGCCTCGGGGACGAAGAGGGAGCGGAAGCGGTTCCAGTCGCGATCGCCGGCCGGCCCGGAGATGACGTCGTAGACTGCTTTGAGGATGGAGTCCATGGATTTTACGTCGTCGGGCTTGGCGGCTGGAACGCGTGTGGAGAGATCTTGCGCGGGTACCGGTTGTTTGGCTGCTTCGTTTTTCGAGGCATTTGCTGTTTCGGGTTTCGGCGCAGAGGATGACGATTCGGCAGCAGAATACCGAGGGAGCGCGGCGATCGCGAGGAATGCCAAGAACAGGGGTTTCACGGTGTCCTCCGTTTCGCCACAAGGTCCGTTAATTTCTTGGGCGATAAACGCGAGAGGGAGTTTAACTCAGATAGCGGTGCAATATGGTGAGACGATTACGCGGGCTAACGCATCGCGTGAGCTGAGGCTGTTCCTGGGACCACTAGGCCTTCGAGGAGCGACTCAAGGCTGGTAAATCCAGGCGCTGGCCGTGGAAGGCAAACCGCCAGCAGTATCTGCGTATCCTCCCGTGATCAGCGCCCTACCGTGAGGAAGCAGAGTTGCGGATGCAAAGAACCGTGCAGCGCCTAAGCTTCCCGCAACGGTGCTGAAGGTTCCCCTTGTCTCGTCATACACTTCAGCAAAACTGCCGCCACCCGCAACTAGCACTTTGCCGTTGTCCATCGACACCACGGCCTCGGGGAGTTTGAACCGCGACACACTCATGGCGCCGGTGGCTCGGAATGCGCCCGTCGCAGGATCGTAAATTTCCGCGCTCGAATACTCACCCCGCCAGTCCTTATTGTCGGAGCCACCTACGACGAGTACCTTCCCACTAGGGAGCAGTACAGCGGCGTGTTTGTGACGAGGCACGCTCATCGGCCCTGACGACGTGAATTTGCCGGTTCCTGGATCGTACAGTTCCGCGCTTCGATAAACAGTCTGCGAGGGGTAATGGCCTGAGCCTCCGCCTGCGATCAGGACTTTGCCGTTTTTGAGCGCCGTGGCAGTGTGCGCTCCGCGAGGCTCAGTCATGTCGCCTGTCCGGGTGAACGTTCCAGTCGCGGGGTCGTAGAGTTCAGCGCTTCCGAGGGCATTCTCATTGCGGTCCACCCCGCCAGCCACCAGCACTCTGCCGTCTATGAGCAGGGTGGCCGTGCTGCCGGAGCGTTCGTTGACCATTTTTCCAGTGGGAGTGAAGGTGCCGGTTGTGGAGTCGTAGAGCTCCGCTGCTCGGCGGGCATCGTACTGGCCCGTCCAGCCACCGACGATCAGCACCTTGCCGTTTTTCAAGAGCGTAGCAGTGTGGCCGGACCGTCCAATGGTCATGCCGCTGGCGGGCTGAAAGCTCCCGGTTTGCGGATCGTAGAGTTCAGTACTCGCGTAAGGCTTAAGCTCAGTGCCGCTGCGACCGAATCCGCCGGCGATGAGGACCTTGCCATTCGGGAGTAGCGTTGACGTGTGGCTGGCACGCGCCATGTGCATGCGGGCTGCTTCCGCCACTGACCCAGCTGTGGAAGACGCGGGAGTTCCAGACCCAGTGAAGCAAAAAAAAGGAAAAGCCATCAGCGGGACTAGGAACAACCCTCCAGCCTTTTTTGCAAATCGCGATCCCATGCAGGCCTCCACATTACCTGTCGCAATGGAAGACGCAGCGAAGCAGGATAGTGTTAACACGGCTGTCCCTCAAGCGCGTTTTATCAGGCATTTGAAGTTGCAGACGAGCTGGATGCGACGCACGCGACGAAGAACGTAGACCCAGTTACCGGAAGCGAAACCGGCTGGCGAGGAAGGACAGCGCGAGCAAGGCAGTATGCGTTGTCCCATCAAACCTCAGAGCCGCATACTTTGTGCGTGGCGCAAGAAGCGTCTGGGTATTCTTCATGGCTGCACAACGGTTTCTGGCCTTAGCTTGAACCATTCTTGCAGGGCAGGAACGCCACAAAACGTCTTCGAATTTACTTTCCCCGGAACGGCCATCCAATAGACGGTTACGCTATTTGTCAGGCTGTTGATGCACATACGCTGACGCGTCTCCATGAACGTATCCGGTGCGTGTTTCCTGAGCCACAGGACAGTTCCTTCCGTGGATTCGGTCACCTTGACGAAGCCGCCTTCGCGAGCGGCAGTTAGAAAGGCTTGCAGTCGCTCCATTGTCGCTTCCTTCTGCTTGCATCTGAACTACTGGACCGCTCTCTGAGGCGTTTGCCAGTAGAAAAACTCGACGCCAATTTCCAAACCTCCGCTCGGAACGTCTTTCCGTTTGACGTCTGAAGACCCGGCCAGTGAAGATTCTTTTCGCTTGGTAGTTTCTTGCGATAGGTCCAGGAGCTAGTCTCAGTTTCGGCGGGCATCAAAAACGCAACTCAATTCCCGGGGGTGGTCCCTTCCGCGTCAAACACCGCCCACACATCATCGTACTTAACCTGTCGAAAGAGTATCCCTGGAGGCGACGCATTTCTGTTCGGTTTCCTATCGAACACTGAGTACTGACCTAGTACTCGCAGCCGAGAATTGGAGCTCGACGCGGCCCGTTATGGAACAGGACCAGGCGGGTGTGGAATCGACGGGGCCAGTGCCGTGTTCGCAACTATCTCCACCTGGAGGTGGAGTCGAGTAATCGAAAACTGAGCGACCAACGAAGGTGATGGCTTGACAGGAATTCGGTGTGGACTGCGCCGCGAAGCCGCTGAGCTCCTGCGGCGGCACGCCTGAGTGGACTGTTGCTCCTTCAATCGTCAAAACGGGCTCCGGGCCGGGGTGCCCCATTCGTGCGTTCTTTGCAAGGTTGGGTTTACGCCGCGCTCCGCTAAGATAAGAATCCGCGAGAGGTCATGAAGGAGCACTCAACGGAATCTTAGTTCACGCCTGCTTTGCCGAGTTTCAGGAGCGCCGCGCTGAGTTTCTTCGTCGCATCGACGCCTGCCCTCTGGCGTCGCCTTTGATGTGGCAACTCTAAAGTGGTGCACGACCGAGAGCAAAATGATGGTCGCCTGTAGGCTTCATGAGCAAAAGTGAATTCCCAGAGGAGCAAGCTACGATACCAATCCCGCCCGCCAAATAAGTGACCGACGGTTTTCCTGTGGCCGCATTGTATAGCTCCACATACCGCTCGGCAGCATTTGGTTGCGCCGGGTCGGTCTGGTATTCAACCGCAATAGAGCCTCCGCCAAGAACATGAAAGCCATATGCCCTTGCGCTCTCCGCGGGAGGAGTCAACGTGAGAAACCGAATTGTATTTCCATCAGAGTCGATGACCTGCGCCTTCGGATAACCCGAAGCTTTGAGGATGTAGGTATAACCGTCTGGGCCGACCTCTGCGGCACCTAATTGTATCGAGGGGTTGAACGTACCTGCCTCGGGCATCGGTGTCGCTGCTGCATCATCATCGGTCAACTTAATAGACTTAACGCTCTCGCCAAGCTCATTGAATATTGAAGTCACGGAGGAACCTTGCTTGGAATCTGGCTCGATGCCCGAGATGAGAAAGCGGGTCTTTTTCATCGGAAGCAAGAAGCTCGCGCGAACGGATTCCTGCAACGGGACCTTCCCGGTGTACTGTCCATTTTTGTCGAAAGAAACCAGATACCAATGAGAATCGGCGTCCTGCTTAGCGACTGCGTATATAACCCCGTCCGTGTCCACATTAAACGCAAAAACATAAAAGTGCCCCGCGAAACCTGTGCCGTTTCGAAGGTCGATTGTTTTCGCTGAGCCATCGGGAGACAGCCTCGTGATTGGGGCTTCAAGGGGATTATGATTCGCCTGCTGAACTCGGAAGTATACTGAGGAATCTGACCCGCAAGCTATGTTGCCGAGAATGGGCGCGGCAACTACTTCTGTTGCTGTCCAGTTTGTTGGGGCCGGGAATGGCTTCGCGACTTCATTCTCCAAGGTTCGCGGCGCAAATAGCAGAGAGATAGCGGAAAACACGAGGACAACTAAGCTGAGCGTGCTTTTCATTTCAGTGATTCCTTTCATTTCCTAAACCTAATCAAAGCGACTTTAGGTCAATCCGCTTAGAGCTACCGTCCCTAGTAGCTCTGGATGCATCTGAGAGCTTCGAGTCGGGAAATACAACCTGAATGTTGCCGTCGCAGTCGGGCACATATACTTTTCCCAAGCGCGCGTCGAGAAGGAGCTTTTCGCCCAACTTGAAAGCACCGGGTCGACAGCCATCCGGGTAGAGGCAAGGACCCAAGTACGTTGCCGTGTAAACGTACTCCCCGGGGCATTGGCCGGGACACGGGATTGTGTCGCCCGCGTTAGTCCAACAGTCTCCAGACGGAGAACTATAGAAGACCCTTATACTTACGTGGCATCCGCTGGGGCAAAGGGCCGTGCTGGTTGTGGATTGCTGACAATTACTCTGTCCATAGGTGCTGCTTGCTAAAATACCGAAGCTCACGGTCATCAAGACAAGCCCAAGAGTTCGTAGTATCACAGAACCTCCTTTTTCCTCCTGCTGCTAAGACCCTGACTTGTCAAGATATGGACCAGCCAACATAAAGTCAACACATATATCTGACATACTCGGGAGGGCAAGGACCCGAGAAGCCGTCAGAGTATTCCGGCGAGTTGTGAGGTCGATAGGTTCACAAACGGTTCACAAACCGTTTCAAGGTAACATTGGAGCGACGAAGTGAGTTGCGGCTAATCGAGACCAACGAAGGTGACGGCTTGACAGGAATTCGGTGTGGACTGCATGCTAGTAAAGCACGTTTCGCAGTGGCGCTATGGTGCAACGGTTAGCACGTAGCCCTTTCAAGGCTAAAATACGGGTTCGATTCCCGTTAGCGCTACCACTCCTCTGCTAGTGATCCGCAAAGTTTTATTATCTGCATCAGCTTTGGCCTCTGCATGAGTTCCCGGTGCGATTTGCTACCCGATTTCGGCGAGCATAAACTGGGTGTGTAACTACGAGGAAACCAAACATGGCTGAACCATTGCGTACGTCCAATCCTGCTTTGAATGAGAAGGCATTTCGTGGCGAGCTGGCCCTCGGCGGGGAGGCGATGACCTTGCAAGGCACGGTCAACAAGACGGGCTTGCTGCTGCTGTGCGTGGTGGCGACGGCGGCGTGGGCTTGGGGCTTGGCGCACTCGGAAACGCCGGAGGCGGCGATTCCGTGGATGATTGGCGGATTATTTGGCGGGCTGGTAACCGCGATGGTTACCATATTCAAGAGAAGCTGGGCGCCGATTACCGCCCCGCTTTATGCGCTTTTTGAGGGACTGGCTCTTGGCGGCATCTCGGCGCTTTTCGAGAGGTCCTATCACGGCATTGCAATCCAAGCAGTTGGCCTGACGTTTGGTGTGCTCTTTGCGATGCTTGTTGCCTACAAGACGGGCATCATTCGCGCCACCGAGCGTTTTAAGCTCGGCGTGATCGCGGCAACCGGCGGGATCGCGGTGTTCTATCTCATCGCGATGGTGCTGAATCTCTTTCACATAAACGTGGGGATACTGTATAGCGGCAGCGCATGGGGAATCGCTTTCAGCCTGTTCGTGGTCGTTATCGCCGCGCTGAATCTTGTGCTGGATTTCGACATGATCGAAACCGGCGTGCGCATGGGCGCTCCCAAGTACATGGAGTGGTATGGGGCGTTTGGGCTGATGGTCACGCTGATTTGGCTGTATCTGGAAATTCTGCGGTTGCTGGCGAAGTCGCGCCGCAGGTAGCAAATGCCGAGCTAGCGCCGTCAAGATGCCTGCGTTATAGGGCTTGCGGTTTACGCCGGCATGACAATTTACGTTGAGATCCTTCACGTACCCTCGTCGGCACGCTCAGGATGACACTGCTTCGCTCACTGCGCTCTCACCACTGCGCTTTATCCGCGATCAGCAATCAGAGTCCGACCTATCAGCGCGAGCGCGTCGTAAAACTCACATTTGCCGGGGGTACGACGCAGCCTTGTAGCGGCGGCCATCCGGGGTCGCTGATGGGATTGCGGCACAAGGTGCCGATTGCCGGGGTGATCTGGGCGGGCGAGACGACGCCGTCGAGCGGCTCGGCGTAGACGGTGTAGCTGCGGCTGATGGGGAGATGGTTGAGCTCGTAGGTGCCGTCGAATTGGGCGGGGCCGGGGGCGGCGCAACTCCAGCCGGCAATAGTGGCGGCGATGACGGCGCCGCTGGATTGGTCGACCGCGACTACGTGGGCGCCGAAGATGCCCGTGACGCCAGGCGGCGAGGGCGGCAAGGAGAGCGGATTGGCGGGGAGGATGCGGCCGGCGATGGCGCCGATGTCTACGGCGTCGGCGGGATCGGGATAGAGAATGCGGAGGCCGGTGCGATCGTCGTCAGCGAGCGGCGCGTCGGGTTGCTGCGCGGTGGGACGCGTGCCGGTGAAGGTGCCGGGCGCGGGGGCGTAGGGGTACATCATGGCGCTCCAGACGGCGGAGTGGCTGAAGCCGAGGAAATGGCCGAGCTCGTGGGTGAGGACGGATTCGAGGTCGTAGGCTTTCGGAGAGGCGGGCAACGCGGCGCGTGTTGCGAAGGCAACTTGGGCATCGGTGGGGTCGAAGTAAATGTCGGCGTCGAGAATCTGCCCTAGCTGCGCGGCCGCGGGGCTGTTGCCGATTTGTTCTCCGAGCGCGTCGGAGGTAATGACGCGCGTGAAGGCGAGGACTCCGGGAGTGAAGGCCATGTCGGCTTGATCGAAGCAGATGGAATTGAGGCCATCGGAGCCGCACGCGCTTTGCGTCGAAACGCGCGCTATCGGCGCGACGGTAGCGGGCAGCAGCGTTGTGCCGCTGACACCGGTCCAGACAGCGAGCGATTGCGAAATGACCTGCTCGATTTCGGTAAGACGGGCGGCATTTTGGTTTTGCGTGAGGATGGAAACGGGATTCGTACCGAGGGTGGTGCTCCAGCGGATGGAGATGTTTAAGGCTGCGCTGAGTTGATGGGCGCGCACGGGGCAGGCGGAGCCGCCTGACACGCTGACGGGCTGGCGCACATCGGGCACGACCTGGTTGAAGGCGTATCCGGCTGCGGCCTGGGCAGCCCAAGCGGCGTAGATTGCGGCAAGCATTGTCGACAGAATTCTTCTTGTCGTTGTGGCGCTTTGTTTTCGCATCAGGTCCTTCTCCAAAACAGTGGCGCGGCGTTTTTGCTTCGAGCTCGCGTCACTTTTTTTCTTCCAGGGCGCGGCGCAGCTTCAACTGAAAAATTCCCGCCGGCAGATTGCGAATGCCTCCGTGACGGAAGGTTCGCGTGCGCGGGTCGAAGATGGGCGCCAGGGCGGAGTCTTGCGTGACGGTTTCGATTCCGGTGTCCACATTTCGCGCTATGCGAAATGTGCCTTGCGCCCAGCCGAGCACGCGATAGGGCTCGCCGGGACGCTCCCACAAAAATAGATAGACCTCTTCGCCTGCGCGGAATACGGGAACGCCGTCGACGTGCGAATGCAGGTGGCCGGAGGTGCCGCCGATGGTGCGGACAGTGACGAGTCCGGGAAGCAGGCCTTTGTTGCGCTCGAGGACTTCGAAGCGGGTTTCGGTCCAAAGCTCGCCTCGCTCCCACCGAAATTCGGAGCCGAGGCAGCGCAGCCTGCCTACGGCGGTGGATTGTTGCGCCAAATCCTCGAAACGCAAGCGGGCGAGCGTGGTGCCGTTGGCGAACGCCGCGGTCAGCGCCAGCAGGACGAGCCCGGCCAGGAAACAGATCCAAAGAAATCGTCTACGTTGAGCAAAACTCATTTCACTGCACCTCCAGGGCGCCGGTGGCGGCGGTTTTGTCGAAATTTGTGTTTTGAATGAAGAGCGTGCGCGCGCCGGGAATCGCGTTGGCGGAGACTTGCAGCGTGAGGTGAATGATGCCGAGGCCGGCGGGCTGCTTAGCGATAACGGTGACATCGCCAGGTCCGGTGACGGTGTAAGTCATGCTGGTGTCCAGACCGCTGGCGGAAAAGAGGCAAATGTCCGCGGCGGCAACACCGGTGGAGGGCCGCTGCAGAGGCAAGGGATTTCCGGCGAGCGAGCAGGAATTGGTGACGGTGGAGAAGACGCCGAGGGCGGCGACATTCAGGTCGATATCGGAGTTCGGCAGGGAGACCCCCGCGGTGGTGGGGTCGACGACGATGATGTCCTTGGCGGTCGCGGAGGGAGCGACGCTGGTGAGGGAGATCACTTCATCGGAGGCATTGCGCGCGACAACCAGGAGGGAAACGCTGTTGGAGGTGGAGGCGTCAGGGCTGCGAACCTGCACGGAGAGAGTGCCGGGCACGGAGACAGCCGCGGCGGTGACGGGTGCGGTGCATTCCGTGACGGAGTTGCACGTGGTGGTGCGCGCGGTACCGGCAATCAGCAACGCTGAACCTGGGCCGGGAGTGGAGCCCGCGAAATTGCCGCCGTCGACGCGCAGAGTGAAGCCATTGGCTGCGCCGGCGTAGACGCTGGCGGGATGCAGCGAGAGGATGTTTGCGCCGGTAGCGATGGTGAGGTTTGCGAAGCCGGATTGCGATGGATCGTCGGCGCTGACGGCGACGATAGTGAACGCGTCTGGGGACGGAGCGGAGCCGGGAGAGGTGTAGACGCCATTTGCGTCGACGGCGCCACACGCGCCCGGAGATGAGCACGCGGTTCCTTGAATTTGCCACACCACGCTTTGATTACTGACGCCCAGGACGGTGGCCGAAAACCTCTGCACTGCCAGCGGGGCGAGGGTTACGGTCGAAGGCCGGACGGTTACGACGACATGATTGATGACGGTGATCTGCGCGGTGGCGCTGCGCGTTGCGTCGGCCAGACTGGTGGCGCGCACGGCGACGGGATTGGGCGTGGGGATTGCGCCGGGGGATTGATAGTCCACTTGCAAATTATTGCCGGCGCTTAGCGGCTGGCATGGATTGCTGGCGACGACACAAATCTGGCCGATGGTGGCGGTGCCATTGGCAATGCCGTTTACGGTCCAGGTCACGGCGCTGTTGGCGCTGCCGAAAACCTGGGCGGTAAGCGTGACGCGGTGATTGCCAGCGAGCGTCACGGTGCCGGGCGAGAGAGTCACGCCGAGGCCAGGCTGGATCTCTACGCTGGCCTGAACTTTCTTTGCGGGATCGGCTTGCGGGGTCACGGTAATGGTGACGGTGTTGGGATTCGGCGGCGTCACTGGCGCGGTGTACGTTGCGGAGCTCGACATTGCGCCGCCTCCTAGAGACTGCGTAGTTACTACCGCCAGCACTCCGCAGCTTGTTCCGCTGCAGCCGGCGCCGGACAGCGCCCAGGAAAGCGCGGTGGCGGGGTTTGAGCCGGCGATTAGCGTCAGCGTGGCCGCGATTACGCTGGAGCCACCGGAGGCGACGCTCGTCGGCGCTGAAAGCTGCAAGGAGAAATTGCTTGTGATGGTGGCTGTGGCAGAGGCTTGCTTGGAAGGATCGGCGACACTTTGCGCGGTGAGCGTCACGGTGGCTGGGGCGGGCAGCGTTTGCGGGGCGGTGTAATTGCCGTTTGCGTCCAGTGCACCGCAAGCAGATGGGCAAGCGGGGCCGGAGATGCTCCAGCGAATACCGGGATTTGGTTGTCCTGCACTGGTGATTGCGGCGTGGAACGGCTGCGTTGCGCCGAGCTCGACACCAATGGCGCTAGGCGTGAGCGCAATGGCGATGTCGCTGGTGATGGTTAGCGTAGCGGTGGCAAATCTCGTTGTGTCGCTATTGCTGGTGGCTGTGATTTGTAAAGTGGGGGCGAGCGGAAGGTCGCCTGGGGCGGTGTAGACGCCGGCGGCAGTGATGGTTCCCGTGACGGGAGTGCCTCCGTGGACGCCGTTGACGCTCCAGGACACGCTGGTGTCCGTGGCGCCGGTGACCGTCGCGGTGAAATTTTGAGTGTTGCCTAAGAGCACGGAGGCAGTGGGAGGCGTTATCGTGACGCTGATGGAAGAAGGAGTCGGAATAGGTGGTGGTGGCTGGACAACCGAGGAGCTTGTGACGGCGCTGCCGCAGCCTAGGGCCGATGCGCTCGCGATGAGAAGACCGAAAATTAGCGTCACGCGAAAACGCGGCTTCGGTGGAATGTGAGAATGGCTGCCGCCGTTTTGCGAGAGAGGCCGCATAGTGCGGCGAAATGCAGGCGAAGGGCCATGGAACAGAGAGTTGCGGTCCAGGGCTGCACTTTTGATGGAGCAAGAGTGGCGGAAGGTAAGCTGCTCAAAATAGGAGTGTTAGGTTCGCGCTTGCACTGGCTCGCGCGCGGCGGTCGCGTCGCGGAAGATGGGAAGCTGATGGTGACCACTGAGTGTGGCTCCCGTTTCGGAACTGTGGCGAAAGAGCTCCGTTCCATTCGCGAACTGTGCTGTTCTGCGAAGTTCGGGTTTTGAGCTGGCGATTTGTGTTAGAGGTGTTCTGCAGGCGAACCGTGGAATGTACCGCGGCGTCTAGTAGATGAACCGGGAGGGCGAGCGCGTTTGGCTCGCGCGTGAAAACGAATGCAGGAGCTGGTTCTGATCCAGCCAATTCGCGCCGCGGAGGAGGAGTGGACCCGAGAGGCGGCGCACGCTGCTAAGCGACGCGACTTCGAAGAGCGGCTCGCGGAGTGCGGCCCGCTCGCGTACCGAGTTGCGCGCGGCGTATTGCGCAACGACGCGGATGCGGAGGACGTTGCGCAGGAGGCGCTGCTGCGGGCCTACCGGCGGTTTGATCGCTTGCGCGATCCGCAGCGCTTTCGTGGGTGGCTGGTGCGCATCGTGTTCCGGTTGGCGCTCGACCGCGCTCGCTCGGCGAAGCGGCGCGAGCTGCGCGAAACCGAATGGGCGCAGCCAGCGAGGCGTCCGGCGCCGCCCACGGCCGAGGAATTTGCAGCTTCGAGCGAATTTCAGGCGCACTTTGACGAGGCGTTGGATGCGTTGCCCGAAAAGTTGCGGCTAGTGCTGCTGCTTTCGGCGATGGAGGGCTACACGCTGGACAAGGTTGCAGCTATGGTGGGTTTGCCGGTGGGCACGGTGAAGTCGCGGCTGTTTGTGGCCCGAAAGAAACTAGCGGAGAAGTTGCAATGCTATGTGACAAGTACAAGAAAGCGTTGATCGAGTCGGTCGCGCGGAACGCTGCCCCGCCGAACGCGTTACGAGAGCACATCGAAGTCTGTGCCCAGTGCCGTGCCGCCTTCGCAAGTGAGCAAGCGCTTTGCGCAACAATCAACTCCCATCTCCGGGATTGTGCCAACGCTGAACCCTCGCCGTCCTTTCTTCCACGGCTGCGTGCCGGTATCGCAGAAGAGCGCACTCCGGCGCCGCGATGGTCCCCGATGTGGGCCGCTGTCGCCGCTTCCGCCATTTTAAGTGTCACGACGCTGCTCGCCTGGAAGCCTTGGCATACGGCTACCGCACGTCGAACGGCACCGGCGATCCTCGCAAGCAACATTTTGCCTACTTCACCTGAGAAGCAGTCGAGATCCGAATCGTTGACGTCTTCGACCGCCTCGGTGACAGGAAGGAGCCACAAAACCCGAATCTTCCAGCGTGACATTCGAGATGATGAGCTTGGCTTGCTGGTTCCTACCAGTCAGCGAGCTATTGTCGATCAGCTCATCGGTCATATACAGCGCGGCGAAATTGACGGAAAAGTTTTAGTTCCGAGTTCGCGAGCGGATTTGCAAATCTCCACTATCGAGATTCCTCCGATCACAACGCCAACATCGCTCGAAGCAACGAGCGAGTCGTCAACGAATTCGGAAATACTGGGCGGCAAAACTGCGGGACATTAGAACAGGAGAACAAAATGAGGCGAATCACGCTTGCAGTTCTGGTTTGCGGACTTGTTTGCTCGAATCCGAGCTTGGCGGCTCAAGAAAAGCAAAAGACGGAAGAAAAATCTGAGGCAAAGCGGGACATGACGCCCTTGCGCGTTCAGGTCGTAATAGCCGAGTACGACGGCGAAAAGAGACTCAGCAGTCTGCCGTATACTCTGCTGGTGAATGCCGAGAACCCGCGCGGACAAAAAGCCGCGATCCGGATGGGATTGCGCGTTCCGGTCGCAACTTCGACAAACCAGTTTCAGTACATGGATGTTGGTACGAATCTCGATGGTTGGGCTGGTAAGGCAGAGGACGGAAGGTTTGTTCTTCACCTCGGGGTCGAGAGATCGTCTGCATACTCTTCGAGCAGCGGCCAAAAGGCAGCGTTGGTCGGCGGCAATGAAGTGCTGAGCACGCAACCGGTAATTCAATCGTTTAGATCCGAGCTGGACGTGCTAATTCGCGACGGACAAGCGATAGAGACAACAGTGGCGACTGATCCGGTATCGGGTCGGGTTACCAAAGTAGGGGTGACAGTTAATATCCTGAAATAAGAGCGCGGGACAAGACGGAATGGGTAAATTGCCTTGCCCCGCGTGTCTGAGTCTCTCCTTACCTTCAATTCAGCAACAGTTCGTTACTTCCCATGGCGGTCGTGGCACAAATCCTTGCGATCCTTGTGCAGGTCGCGCTTGTCCTTGTTGATATCGCGCTGGTCCTGGTTGCGGTCCTTGCGGTCGGCCCTTAGGTCGCGCTTGTGTTTGTTGATGTCGCGTTGATCCTTGTTTCGGTCAGTGCGATCGGCCCTTAGGTCCTTGCGGTCGGCCTGAGCCTGGGCGCTGTTGACGCCGTATTTCGCGTCGTCGCGACGGAGTTCGCGTTTGTCCTTGTTGATGTCGCGCTGGTCCTGATTGCGGTCGACGCGGTCTTTCGCCAGGTCTCGGCGATCGTGATTGATATCGCGCTGATCGGCGTTGCGGTCGGTGCGATCCTTCGCCAAGTCTCTCTTGTCCTGACGAATGTCCTTCCTGTCGCTCTGGGTGTCCCGCTGCTGCGGAGGCGGCTCCGGGGCTTGTGCGTAAGCACTGCCGGCAAGCAATCCGGCCAGGCTGACGACAAGCACACTGCGCCTCAGTAATGAATTAGCGTTCATCATCTCTCTCCTTTGAGAACTTTCCGCGACCTGTTTCGGATTCTGGGGAAGTTTCGGATAGGCGCTGCCGTACGTTTAAGGAGGACCCTAAGCTACTGTTTAACCATGGACTTACGGAAGGCATCGAGGATGCCATTTACGAACGCGCCGGAGTCTTCTCCCGAGAATTTCTTGGCCAAGTCCACAGCTTCGTTCAAGACAACCTTGGGCGGGGTGTCAGAGGAGCGCAGTTCGTGCATGGCGAGTCGCAGGATGGCGCGATCAATGGCTGCAAGCCGCTCGAAGCGCCAGTTCTCCGCGTGTTTGACAATGATTTCGTCCAACGCGCTCACTTCTTTTGCGGCGCCCTCGAATAAGCGGTTGGCGAACTCGCGTGTCGTGTCGGCGGCTTTGGCGCCGCGCCAGAATTTTGCCTCCAGCTTGGCAGGATCCTGTTGGCTCATGTCCCACTGGAAGAGCATCTGCATGGCAAACTCGCGGGATTTGCTGCGGAGGGACACGTTACTTCCGCCGCGTCTTTCGGGAGGATGGAGTTTTTGACGGAGCGGAGGAAGATTTCCCGCCCTTGAGCTTTCGCGAGAGATGCGCCATCTCTATCGCGGCCAAACCCGCTTCAAAACCCTTGTTGCCGCCCTTGAGGCCGGCTCGGTCGATGGCTTGCTCGAGGGTGTCGCAGGTCAGCACGCAAAAGATAATGGGCAGGCCGGTGTCCATTTGCGCGAGCTGCAATCCGCGCGAGGTTTCGGAACAAACGTAATCGTAATGGGCCGTTTCGCCGCGCAGAATGCAGCCAATGGCGATGAGCGCATCGTAACGGCCGGTGGCGGCCAGTTTTTTCGCTGCGAGCGGCAGCTCAAACGCGCCCGGGACACGCACTACGTCCACATTTCCGCTTGCAGCGCCGGCGCGCTCGAGGGCATCGACGGCTGCAGCCAGCAGACGCTCGGTAATAAAGTTGTTGAAGCGGCTCACAACAATCCCAAAGCGCAAACCGGACGCGGTCAGTTCACCGCTGATCGAACCGGGCTGGAGTTTGTCGGCCATCGCGACTGTCGCTACTTGCCCTTAAAGTCCGCTTTCCTTTTTTCGAGAAAAGCTTTTGTGCCTTCGCGCATGTCTTCGGTCGCGCAAGAAAGACCAAATAGTGTTGCTTCCAGAAACAAGCCTTCTTCCTGAGGCATCTCGACGCCGCGCTCAATGGCTTCCATGGTGTACTTCACGGCGAGCGGCGCGTTGGCGATGATCTTTTTCGCCATGGCCTCTGCGGCGGGCAGAAGCTCCGCCGGTTCGTAAATGTGATTGACGAGGCCGATGCGCTGCGCCTCTTCCGCGCTAACCATTTCCCCGGTGAGGCAGAGCTCGTGTGCGATGCCCTTGCCGCAGAGGCGAGCCAGGCGCTGCGAGCCTCCGTAGCCGGGAATGATGCCAAGTTTCACTTCCGGCTGGCCCAGCCTGGCGCTTTTGCTGGCGAGGCGGATGGTGCAGGAAAGCGCCAGCTCGCAACCGCCACCGAGCGCGAACCCGTTGATGGCGCAGATCGAAGGCTTTCCAAGAGTTTCTAACAGGTGGAAGACGTTTTGGCCGAAGAGCGAAAAATCCTTGCCATCCACCGGAGTGCGCTGCGCTAGTTCGCCGATGTCAGCACCCGCGACGAACGATTTTTCTCCGGCGCCGGTGAGAATCAGCACGCGGACGGAGGAATCTTCGCGCGCATCCAGCAGCGCGTCACGCAACTCTTCCACTGTTTTGCGGTTCAGCGCATTCAGCACCTTCGGCCGATTGAAGGTGATGTACGCGATGCTGTCTTTCTTCTCAAAGAGAATGTTTTCGTAAGCCATGCTCTCGTTACAATCTCAAAATTTCATTGCCTTTGGCTTTTGCGGATCGGAATAGTCATAGAATCCGCGTCCGGCCTTGCGCCCATTCCAGCCTGCGAGAACCATGCGTTTGAGCAGCGGTGGCGAGGCAAAGCGGCGCTCGCGGAATTCGTCGAACATAATATTCGCAATGTAATAGGTGGTGTCCAGGCCGACGAAATCGAGCAGCGTCAGCGGGCCCATGGGATGACCGCAGCCGAGCTTCATGGAATTGTCGATGTCTTCAATGGAGCCGACACCTTCTTCGAGCGCGCGAATGGCATCGAGCAGGTAGGGCACGAGGAGCCGGTTGACGATGAATCCGGTGCTGTCGTGGGCGCGCACCGGCGTTTTCCCGAGCTTCGTGCCGAACGCCACCATTTCTTCGTACACGGCCGGATCGGTGGCAATCGTCTTTACAACCTCGACGAGCTTCATCACCGGAACGGGATTGAAAAAATGCAGGCCGACAAAGCGCTGCGGCCGCTTGGTGGCCGTGGCGATTTCCGTGATGGTCAGCGAAGAAGTGTTGCTGGCAAAAATTGTGGAGGCAGGGCAGAGGGCATCGAGCGCGCCGAAAAGCTCACGTTTGGCCGGGAGCTGCTCGATGATGGCCTCGACAATTACGTCGCAATCCTTGAGGTTTTCGAGCGCGGTCGTACCCTTCAGCCGGCCGCGAATCTCATTCTTTTGCGCTTCGCTGATATTGCCTTTCTCCACCAGGCGCGTGAGATTTTTCTCAATGCTCTTTAGTCCTTTGTCCACAATCTCCTGGCTGACTTCACGCACAACCGTGGGGAAGCCGGCTTGCGCTGAGACTTGCGCGATTCCTGAGCCCATCAAGCCACACCCTACGACGCCAACTTTTTGAATCGCCATTCTATTCCTCTGTAGGAAATACCGCGGTTCGTCGCCGAGGAGCGGCAAAACACCCGCAGGAATACCGTTTGTCAGCAGGCAAAAGTGTAGCAGAAACGCTCCGAACTAGTTGTAAAGGGCCTCGACGATCATGGCGATACCCTGGCCGCCGCCTATGCACGCGGTCGCCAGCCCGTAGCGCAAATTGTTGCGGCGAAGTTCGTTGAGAATGGTAATCACCAAACGCGTTCCCGACGCGCCCAGCGGGTGACCCAGGGCGATGGCACCGCCGTTTACGTTGGTCTTGTCGCGGTTCAGTCCCAAAACTTTCTCGACGGCTAGATACTGAGCGGCGAAGGCCTCGTTCACTTCCACCCGGTCCATCTGCGCGAGGGTCCGGCCTGCGAGCTTAAGAGCTTTTTGCGATGAGGGTACAGGCCCGATGCCCATGATGCTGGGATCGACACCAGCAACGGCCCAGGAGACGATTCGGCCGATGGGCTTCAGCCCTTGCTCTTTCGCTGACTTCTCACGCGCTACGACCACCGCCGCGGCGCCATCTACGATGCCGCTGGCGTTTCCGGCGGTGACGATACCGTCCTTCTTGAACGATGGTGGCAATTTTTCGAGGATCTCCATCGTAGTGTCCGGCCGACGATGATCGTCTTCGCTGACCACGATGGTCTTTTTTCCCTGCTTCACTTCAACGGATACCAACTCTTCTCGAATGCGACACGCTTTGTACGCGGCGTCCGCTGCTTGTTGGCTGCGCAGGGCGTAGGCGTCTGCGTCTTTGCGGGTAATTCCTTGCTGCTCGGCCAACTTTTCCGCGGTTAGAGCCATTGGCAATCCGCAGTAAGAGTCGGTCAACCCGGCCATCAGCGAATCTTCCAGCACGCCGCCGCCCAGCTTTAGCCCGCTTCGGGCGCCACGAATTACAAACGGCGCCTGCGTCATGTTCTCCATGCCGCCGGCAAGGACCATGTTCGCCTCGCCTAGCAGCAGCCTCTGCGCGCCCTGCGCAATGGCTTCGATGCCCGAGCCGCACAAGCGATTGACAGTCACCGCAGGAGTTTCCGTTCTTAGCCCGGCCTTCAGTCCCACGTGCCGCGCACCGTAAAGTGCATCCGCGCTGGTTTGCATGACGTTGCCGAAAATAGCGTGATCAATCTCCGCGGGGTCAGCGCCTGAACGGCGAATCGCTTCCTTTGAGGCGTGCGCCGCCAGATCAATCGCGGAGACATCCGAAAACGCGCCGGTATAGCGCGCCATGGGCGTGCGTGCTCCGGCAACAATCACCACATCGGTCGGGAACATAATTTTCCTCTCTTATTCGCGGCTAGAGTTTGGGGCTTTCCAGCGCCACGACGGTGTCGCCGCCCCGTTTGCGCGCCTCTTCGACGCTAACCTCGGCGCGATTGATCAGGTCTGTGACAATATCCTCGCTCTCGTAATCCGATTTCGCCACGGCCTCGACGATTCCCGCACTCAGCGTGACTTGCGCGGAATCCCACGGCGGCCTCAGCCCTGACGCCGCCCGCCGCAGCTTAGCTGCCAGGGTCTGCGCGCCGGCCAAGCTGGTATCCGGCAAAATGAACGCCAGCGACCACGAGGTATATTTTACCGCGACATCGTTCTGCCGCACGATAGGCTGTAGGGAACGCGCCAACTGCTCCAGAAAGCGCTCGACCGGCGCTTCGCCTTGCTGGCGAAGGATTTCCGCGCCGCGGTCGATTTGCAGAATGGCCAGCGAAAGCGGTGTCCCCTGCGTACGCGAGCGATCCGCCTCGCTCAGCAAGCAACTCTGGTAAGAACTACGACTGAGCAGTCCGGTGCGTTCATCGGAAACGCCCATGCGCCGCACCAGGGAGCGCAGGCGCGTGTGGCTCACGCTCATGAGCATCTGATCGCCGATGGCTTGCAAGAAGTAAGCTTCGTTGGGCTTCCAGTTGTGCGCTTCGGCGTGGCCGACGATCAGCATTCCAGCAGGGCTCTGCGTTTCTTTGTCGCTGATGCTGACCCCGAGAACAGTGGTGATGCCCATCTCCTTCAGAATCGAGCCATCGGTGGCTTTCAGCGTCAAGCCGCCCAATTCGTCGGGCTGCGCTTTTTCCATCTGCGCGAGCAACAGAACCACTTGCGCGCCGGGAGTCGCGCGCATTCCGGCGGCGCAGAATTCCGCGGCCATCTCGGGCGGGCGGCCCGGTGCGCCAAACACAGCGAGCGCGCGGGAACAATGCAGGTAGGCGCCGACTTCGTTGACGGCGGTGTTGAGCATGGCGCGCGGCGTCTGCTGGCGGAAAATCTTCTGATTGATCTCGGAAATCTTCGCCAAGTCGCGCAGGGTCTCCGCTGTGTACACCCCAGTCTTCTGTGTAAGGCCGGCTCCTAGCGATTCCGGCACAGGCTCTGCCGGACGGGTAGGTGCTGCTGGTTCTGCTTTGGGGCGCGAAGAACCCGCCGGCCACCAATTCGCGGTCTGATATAAATTACGCAGACGCGTATTGCGCTCTTCTTCACCTGGAAATGTAGCGGCGATTTTTTGCAAGCGCTCCAGCGCCTTGTTCTGGAGCGAATACTGCAAGAAAATCTCGGTCTGGACGATGAGATCTTCGAGCGCTTGCAAGTGCCGTCCGTCCCCACCGACCGATCCGGACGTGCTCACGCTGTCCGCGGTGGAGGATTGAGTTTGCACCGAACGCGGCGGCGCAGCAGTTCCGGATTTGCTCAGGCGAGCACCGAGGCGTTTCAACAGTGATTCGTCGACGCGGCCCTGCAATTTCTCGATGCGTTCCTGGCTCCGGTGATCGTAGGGATCGATGTCGAGCAACTTCTCAAGCGCGTCGCATGCTTTCTGAACACTGCCCGCGTTGAGATAGACGTCAAAAAGTTTGATTAGAATCTCAAAGTACTGCGTCTCACGATTCGCCTCGTTGTAAAACGCTCCGCAATACTCCAGGATGGCCTGCGAATTCGGGTGCTTTCCTCCGACGTTATCCAGTTGGGCGATAAAATCATTCTGTTTGCGGTCCGCATACATCCGGTTCTTGATCAGCTGCAAGACTTCCACCGACTTGGAATCTTGCCCGGCCTGGCCGTAGGCATCGACCAGATCGAAAAGCCGCGAGAATCCTTGATTCTTGTCCTTCAGCAGCCGCTCGAGAATTTCCCGCCCGCGGTCCAGTTGGCCGCTGCGCATCAATGCATCGGCAAACGTCTCCAAAAAGGTTGCGTCGCTGTCTGGGGCGGCGAATGGCTCCAGCAGCGTCGCTGCCTTCCTGGCATCGCCCGCTCGCAACGTCGCCTCGGCGTAGAGCAGCGCTACACTGCGTTCCTGCGGCGCCAGTTTGTGCGCGCGTCCAAAAAGCCGCAGTGCCTCCTCCGGCGTGCCGCCCGCCGTCGCCAATTGCCCTGCGCGCAGAAATGCCTTTGCCGCCAGCGCGTTCTTGCCTAACCGCTCCGCCGTTTCCGCCACGCGAAGCTGGCGAGTTAAATTTTCCGGATCGAGTTGCGCTGTGCGCTCGAGGCAAAACAGAGCATCTTCTTGCCGGCCTGCTTCCGCGAACAAGTCCGCGGCCTTGGAGTACTGTTCCATGGCTTCATCGTTGCGATTTTGCTTTTGCTGGAGGAAGGCGTAGCGCGCGATGCGCTCAGGCTGCTGAGCGGAAGCGGCGCCGCGCAAGAAGCGGTTGTAAATCGCCAGTGCCTTGCTCTCGTCGCGCGGCTCGACCAACATGTCGAACAATAGTCCGTAGTAGAGGGAGGCGCGGTCCGGCTGATCCGCGCGCGCATACAGGTCCCCTAATGCCTGCGTGGCTTCCTGGTGTTGGGGAGCTTCATCGAGCACGGCTTTGTAAGCCGCAATCGCATCCTCGACGCGGTTCTTCTCCAGGAATCGCTTGGCGCGATCCAGATGCTTGCTGACGTCTGCGGCCATCCGTTGCGGTTGCCTCTGCGGTGCAGTTGAACGGCGAAGCTTTAGCCGAGCGCTTTGCTGCGCAAACGGCCCATTGTCACTATATACCGCAGCGCGAAGAGGGGCAAAACGCATGCAATCCGCGATGTAGTATGCAGCAAGTCCCCGCATACCCCGGTTGGCCGCCTTCCGTTTTTTCTTGACAGCGCCCCTGGCTGTATATATCGTTTCGTTAACATTTATGTGTATTAAACGATTATATTAGTCGTAGAACTGCTGAGAAATCGGCACTCGGGAAACCCAGTTCCCCCGTGAGGCCATTACGGTTCTTCGTCGCCAATTTGTGGCGGTAGCAGCGGCATCCTTGCTGGCAGCTGGACCATTGCCTGCTAAGATCGCGCCGCTGGGCATGGTCACACACGCAGAGCGCGCGCACGTGGGTGAAGCCACTGCTTCCGCCGGAAGCACCATTTATGATGGCGATCGACTCTCTACAGAAGCCGGCGGTGAATTGCGCATTAGCAGTGCAGCTCTGACGCTGCAGCTCAATGCGCAGACGATCCTCACAGTCCGACATCCTGCGAGTCCGGAGGGCAACACCACGGCTGAACTCGCCTCCGGCACTCTGGTTTTCTCCGCCGCACCGACCGGCAACATCGTTGTTGTGGCCAACGATGCATTGATCCGCCCGGCGGCGACGGCTCCCACCGTGGCGCACATACGAGTCGTGAATCGGAAAGAAGTGCGTATTTACGCGCAGCGTGGAGCGTTGGAGTTTTCTTATCACGGCGAAAGCGAAGTGATACCGGAAGGGGCAGCCTACCGAATACTTCTCGATCCATCCGAAACGGTAGCAGCCGTGAACTCGGAATCAGAACAGGTCAAGAAGAAGTCCCCAAGACGCCATCCCACATTTTTCTTGTGGGCGATCGGCATTGCGGCGGGAGTCACGATTCCCGTGCTGCTGCATGCCTTCGAGAGCCCCGACCAACCGGGGCCGGCCTCTTCTCGCAAAATTCCGTGATTCTATCCGGCCGGTCGGTTCGTAAATTTCTTTAGCTCGGAAAGTTTTTCCTGCGCGGCGCCGGACGATAGCATTCTTGCGGCCAACTCTGCGCCCTCCATGAAATTGCCGGCGATGCCCGCCGCCATGAGAGCAGCTGCTGCGTTGATCACCACAATGTCGCGTCGCGGTCCCGGGTCTCCCGCGAATACTTGCCTGATAATCGCGGCGTTCTCCGCCGGCGAGCCGCCCCGGATAGCCACCAGCGGGGCGCGAGCAACGCCAAAATCCTCCGGCCTCACGGTGTAACGCTTGATCTCCCCTCCGCGCATTTCCGCAACCAGAGTTTCGCCGGCCAACGAGATTTCATCGAGCCCGCCTGCGCCATGCACCACGAAGGCACGCGTGACCCCTAGCTCCAAGAGGGTTGCGGCCATGAGATCGATCACTCCCGCAGAAAAAACCCCGAGTACCTGCGCGTGCGCCCCCGCGGGGTTGGTCAGCGGCCCCAGCAAATTGAAAACTGTTCGCGAACCAATCAACTTTCGCGCCGGAGCCGCATGGCGCGCCGCCGTGTGTGCGGCCTGTGCAAACAGAAACCCAATCCCCACTTCACGAATGGCCGCGCCTACGCGCACGCACGGCAAATCCACACGCACACCGAGCGCTTCCAGCACATCCGCCGACCCGCTGCGCGAGCTAGCCGCGCGGTTGCCGTGCTTCGCCACGCGGGCCCCGGCGGCCGCCGCCACAACCGCCGCCGCCGTCGAAATGTTGAACGCATCAAATCCGTCCCCGCCCGTCCCGCATGTGTCTATCATGAGTTCCGGGCGTGCCTCCCCATCCGCGAATACGCAAGCGGCGTGGCGCCGCATTACCGAGGCGAATCCCGCAAGCTCCGCAACCAGAACCGGCCTCGCGTTCAGCGCTCGCAATAAGCGCACGATGTCGGCTGTTTCCATCCGGCCGGAAAGCAATTCCTCCATCACGGATTCGGCGTCGGTACGCGAAAGTAGCCGGCCCGCTTCGAGCTGTTCGATTAGTGAAATTGGCGTGCTTGCGGCCATTTAGCGGCGTCCTTGCTCCACTTGCGCCTTCCGAGTAAACTTCTTTGTTTTGCGGATACACAAATTCTAGCACTGATGGAAGCTCGATGAAGATTCACGAGTATCAGGCCAAAGCCATTCTTGCGCGCTACGGCGTCACAACGCCGCGTGGTGAAGTGGCCTACACCAAGGAAGAGGCGCGTGAGGCCGCGCAGCGTCTGAAGGCCAACGTCGTTGTGGTGAAGGCACAGATTCACGCTGGGGGCCGCGGCAAGGGCGGCGGCGTGAAGCTGGCGCGCTCTGGCGATGAAGCCGAAGATATTGCCGGGCATATTCTGGGTATGACACTCGTTACTCCGCAAACCGGACCCGCGGGCCGCGTCGTCAAGCGCGTGCTGATTGAGGAAGGGCTGGACATTAAGCGCGAGTTGTATCTTGGGTTGCTGGTCGATCGCTCGAGCGGCCTCCCCGTGTTCATGGCTAGCGCCGCGGGAGGCATGGAAATCGAGGAGGTGGCCAAGGATAATCCGGAAGCCATTCTGCGCGAGCCCATCCACCCCGTCGTCGGATTGCAGCCTTATCAAGCGCGCAAAATCGCTTTTGGGCTGGGACTTCCCGGCGACGTCGCCACGCACGCAACCCCCTTTTTTCAGGCCCTCTATCGCGCCTTCATCGACACGGACGCCTCGCTGCTGGAGATTAATCCGTGCGTGCTCACGGGCGACGGCAGATTGGTTGCGCTCGACGCCAAAATGACTTTTGACGATAACGCCCTCTTTCGTCATCCGAATCTTCGCGAATTGCGCGATCTTGACGAAGAAGATCCGCTCGAAGTCGAAGCCTCCAAGTACGGGCTGAACTACATCAAGCTCGACGGCAGCGTGGCGTGCATGGTCAATGGCGCAGGCTTGGCTATGGCTACTATGGACATCATCAAATACGCGGGGGGATCGCCCGCGAATTTTCTGGATGTCGGCGGCGGCGCCTCTTCGGAGCAAGTCAAAAATGCTTTCCGCATTTTGATGAGCGATCCGAGCGTTCGCGCGGTATTCATCAATATTTTTGGCGGCATCTTGCGTTGCGACGTTCTCGCCACCGGCGTGGTCGCTGCCGCAAAAGATTTGCAACTCAAAGTTCCCGTTGTCGTCCGCATGGAAGGCACGAACGTCGAGCTAGGCCAAAGAATCCTGCGCGAAAGCGGCCTTAATTTCACCATCGCTGACGGCATGAAAGATGGCGCCCAAGAAGTCGTGGCTCTCGCGGGAGGCGCGCAATGAGCGTTTTGGTGGACGAAAAGACAAAATTGATTGTGCAGGGTTTCACCGGGCGCGAAGGCACTTTTCACGCGCAACAGATGATCGAATACGGGACCAATGTCGTTGGCGGCGTGACCCCTGGCAAAGGCGGTACCAAACACTTAGAGCGCCCCGTCTTCAATACCGTAGCTGACGCCGCAAAGGGCACGGGCGCAAACGCGTCTGTCATTTTTGTTCCTCCGCCATTTGCGGCGGACGCCATTCTTGAAGCCGCTGAGGCAGAAATCCCTTTGGTGATTTGCATCACTGAAGGCATTCCCGTTCTCGACATGATTCGCGTTTCGCTGGCGGTAGACCGCAAGAAAACGCGCCTCGTCGGCCCGAATTGTCCGGGCGTCATCTCCCCAGGGAAATGCAAAATCGGCATTATGCCTGGCCGCATACACAAAAAAGGTAACGTTGGCGTGGTCAGCCGCAGCGGCACGCTCACTTACGAAGCCGTCGACCAGCTCACTCGGCTGGGCATCGGGCAATCCACGTGTATTGGCATCGGTGGCGACCCCATTATCGGTACGTCATTCCTTGACGCCATTAAAATGTTCAATGATGATCCCGAAACGCACGCCGTCATCCTGATCGGCGAAATCGGCGGCAATGCTGAAGAACGCGCTGCCGAATTCATCAAGTCGAACGTGAAGAAACCTGTGATTGGCTTCATCGCCGGCCAAACTGCGCCTCCAGGCCGGCGCATGGGCCACGCGGGGGCCATCATCAGCGGCGGACAGGGCACCGCCAAAGACAAATACGCGGCCATGGCCGCCGCCGGAATCCGCTGCGTAGAAACTCCGGCGGATTTGGGGTCCACTGCTGCTGCAGCTTTGAAGTAGCGTACCGCCGGCGTCTCGCCTGCGTTCAACTTCTGGAGGAAATCAATCTTGGCTCTCGAACGCACTTTCGCAATTATCAAGCCGGACGCTGTCGGCCGTGGCCTGCAAGGCGAAATTCTAAGCCGCATCCACAAAGCCGGCTTCCGCATTGTGGCCATCAAATCCATGCGCCTGACCAAGGATGAAGCCGCCGGCTTCTATGCCGTGCATCGCGAACGGCCTTTCTTTGGCGAACTGACGGATTTCATGAGCTCCGGCAAGATTTTCGCGATGGTCCTTGAGGCGGAAGGCGCCATCGCAAAATGGCGCGACACCATGGGTGCCACTGATCCGAAGAGGGCCGCACCCGGCACTATTCGACACGACCTCGGCACCAGCATCGGCAACAACGTCACGCATGGCTCCGACGCGCCCGAGACCGCGGCCTTTGAGATCAGCTATTTCTTCGCCGGGCACGAGCTGATCTGAAGCTATAGCTCGGTGGTGTTCCCAATTTGCGCTAGATCGGCAAAGGTGTTGAGCCCACTTGGTTTGCGGATGGACCGGGAGAATATCGCCGGACAACTTAGCGGCAACATCCAAATTCGGGCGCTGGTGTCTCCGGCAGGCCCCCCTCCCCCCTTTTTTTCATAAGTGTTGATTCTAAAGAAAGTTAAAGTCTTTTGTTTTGATACACTTTTGCAAGTGTTGATTCTAAATAGGTTAGATTCAGGTGTCGGGGGATGCTGCCTGATGGCGAAGCATACTTCTAACTAGAGAGATATTACCGAAATAGGGCTTAAGTTGTCAAGGCAAAATATAAGGGAACAGGTGCGCACGATCCGATTTTTCAGGTCTTGGGGCATGCCGTAGGCGGGCGTTCTGTACCGCCAGAGCACCTCAAATTAGGACAGCACCTATAGCTCGGTCGCTTTGACTTCCAAAGTCACACGCTTCTAAACTTGCTCTATGGATCCGCTCCGCGAACTCGGACGGGCCCTTCTGATCTTAGGCGCCGTCAGCGCCATCGTTGGAGCTCTGCTTTATTTCGGAGCGCGTCTGCCGTTCCGCCTTGGCCGCCTGCCCGGCGACATTATTTATCGCGGCGAGCACACCACGATCTACTTTCCAATCGTCACCTGCCTAGTTATCAGCGTCGTCCTCTCCATCCTATTCGGGCTCTTCTCCAACTTTCGCCGGTGAAATCGCGGATGCCCTGGCGCCACGATCTGCAATTACGCAGCAACTAACCTAAACGTGTCTTGACGCTAGATACGGTTCAGCATGAATCGCGGGGCGGGTCAGCTTTGGCGGTCTTGGAATTCTTCGTGCCAGGCCATCTGGATAGCTTCGAGCTTGCCTTCGTTGGAAGCTTTGGGGTCGCCGGAAAAACCAGCCAGCTCAGTGATCCACTTGTGCATATCCGTGAAGCGCACCGTGAGCGGGTCGGTGTCGGGATATTTGTCGGTTAGTGCTATGGCGATGTCTTCGGTGTTGTCCCAGTCGAAGGTTGCGGGCATGTCGCTCCTCGGAAACAAAAAATTAGGATTAGCCAGGGACGCGCAGAGAGCGCGGAGAGAATCGAAGACTCAGTGATCGGCTTCCTTGGCGTAGTTTTTGTTCCATTCCGGAATTTCCACGACGATGTCGGTGGTGCCGTCGGGCACGGTTTGGCAGCCCAGACGTGACTTCGGCGTGATGCCCGGGGCTTCATCGAGCTCATCGAGCTCCGCGTCAGTAGCTTCGTTACAGGATTCCAAGCCTTCTCTTACGACGACGTGGCAGGTGGAGCAGGCGCACACGCCGCCGCAGGCGTGATCGAGGCCGGCTTTGATGCCCTCAGATATATCGAGAATGCTGCCGGGCAGGCCGTTGTGCCCATACGGAATTTTTTCCGGATCAACCTCGATGGTTTTGCCGCTGGGAAGAAATGTGACTTTATATTTCTTCGTGGCCGGCTTGTATTTAACTTCTTCGATGTAGGGGTTGCTGCCGCCCATTTGCTCTTCTCCTGCTACCGATAAACCTTGCTTGAAAGGGGCGCAGCATGCAGCGCCCCTACGAAAATTAGACCTCTGCTAATTTGCGGCCTTGTAGCGCTGTAGAGACGGCGCTGTTCATCACCAGTTCCGCGAGGCGCATGGTGGCGTTATTGAGTTCGTCGATGCGCTTGCGGATCAGCTTGTAGTCGCTGTCGCTTATAGATTCTTTCAGTGCCGCGACCGCCGCGTCAATGGCCGCGCGCTCTTCGGAGGGCAGGCTTGCAGCCTGAGGAGTGCCCAGGCCTTTTTGCGTGGCGGCCAGGATAGTTTCGGCTTCAGTGCGCGCTTCGATCGCTTGGCGCTCCGCAAAATCCTGCTCGGCGTACTCGATGGACTCCTCCAGCATGCGCTCGATTTCGGTGTCACTGATGCCGTAGCTGGGTTGCACTTCAATGGTGCGCTGCTCTCCCGTGCGCGTATCTTTCGCCGCGACTTGCAGGATGCCGTTGGCATCAATGAGGAATTTCACTTCGATGCGCGACAGACCAGCGGGGGCTGGCGGCACTTCCAGCGTAAAGCGAGCGAGCGAGCGGCAATCCTTGGCGAGTTCGCGCTCGCCTTGTAGCACGTGAATGTCGATACCGGTCTGGTTGTCGACACCGGTGGTGTACATCTCCTGCGCGCTCGCAGGAATCGTCGAGTTGCGCGGTATAACTTTGGCGACAGCGCCGCCGTAGGTCTCAATCCCGAGCGACAGCGGCGTCACGTCGAGAAGAAGCATGTTGCTTACGCCGCGGTCGAGAATGTTGGCCTGCACAGCCGCGCCGAGCGCCACGACTTCATCGGGATTCAGCTCTGTGTGTGGCTTGCGGTCGAAATACTCCTGCACCGTTCGGCGAACCAGTGGTGTGCGCGTGGCGCCGCCTACCAGAACGATTTCGTCAATTTCGCTTGGCTTCAGCTTCGCGTCGGCGAGCGCTTGCCGGACAGGGCCCATGGTGCGGTCGACGATCGGACGAATCAGCGCTTCAAAGGCGGCGCGCTCGCATTCCTGCACATAGACGGCCCCGTTTGGCAGCGGAAAGCGCAGCGTCGCGGATTCGTTTTCGGAAAGCTGATGCTTGATGGCGATAAGCTCCTGGCGCAGCTCTTGCGCGAGTTCGGAGTGCGGTGAAAAGTCCACACGATGCTCTTGCAGGATTTTCTCGTGCACGAAAGCCTGCAGAAGATTGTCGATGTCATCGCCCCCGAGGTGCGTGTCGCCGTTCGTCGAAAGGACCTGGTAGATGTCGCCTTCGCTGGTGGAGATGAGCTTTAGAACGGAAATGTCGAAGGTGCCGCCGCCGAGATCGTAAACGCCAACGTGGCCGCGCTGCTTTTCGTGCAAGCCGTAGGCAAGCGCTGCTGCGGTCGGCTCGTTGACGAGGCGCAGGACTTCGAGGCCTGCGAGCTTCCCCGCGTCTTTGGTGGCTTGGCGCTGCGCGTCATTGAAGTAGGCGGGCACGGTGATGACGGCGCGGTCTACGTTTTCGCCGAAATATGCTTCCGCCCAGTTTCTCAGTTCGCGCAGAATGAAGGCGGAAATTTCCGGCGGAGTAAAGAATTTGTCGCCAAGGCGCACGCGAATGACATTTTTACTGGAAGGGTCGATGCGGAACGGGAAGAGTTTCAGCTCATCTTGAATGTCGGCGACGCCGCGGCCCATCAGGCGCTTGACGGAGTAAATGGTGCGCTCCGGCTGTGTGAGCAGGCGGCGGCGCGCAGGTTCGCCCACGATGATGCTACCGTCCGGATCGAGGCTCACCACCGAGGGGCAAAGCGTGGAGCCGGATGGTCCCGGAATACACTTCGGCGTTCCCGTTTGCGGGTCAACGTACGCAACGAGGCTGTTGGTAGTACCTAGGTCGATTCCGACTGTGCGTGCCATGTTTTTTAAAACCTTGCTGGTGCCGGCGAAGACCTCGCGCCTGAAGGCCTAGTTACGACAACTCTTTCGCCACGTTGGTCACCAAATTCCTTATGTACGAGCGCCGATTGAGCAGCTCATTCAGCCGCACCATGATTCTTTTGCGATCGGCATCGCTGGCGTTGGCGTCAATCGCGGCGTCCCATTGGCGCGCCGCTTCTTGGAGTTGCGCGTCTACTTCGACGAGCTTCTCCTGAAAATTCTTCTCCGCGAATTCAAGGCGCGACTTCAGGGAGGCTAAATCGCCTCGCGAGGCCTTTGCCTCGCGCAATTCATCGAGCGATTCATTGAGCTCGAAGACTTCTTCCAGCAGCTCGGGCGGTGCTTGCTGCTTGTGCTCGCCTTCTTTGCGCATGCCCTCGAGCTCGAGCAGATATTCGACGCGCCCCACCGGGTCGCGCAGCACACGATAAGCGTCGTTCAACTCGGAGCTGCGCTTTAGCGAAAGTTCCTGCTCCTCCGGGCTGGCATTCACGAATTTATCGGGATGCAGCTTCCAGCTCAGCTCCAGGAATTTCTTTTCGAGCGCCGACATCTCGATCCACAGCTTGCGCGGCACCTCGAACAGGTCGAAGTGGTTGCGCTGCTTTGGCGTTGCTGTAGATGCCACGGTCATAAGAATCGTTCCGTCTTGCCGAGGGCCCCTGTTCGTGAAGCCAAGCCTAAACAAAAAAAGTGGCTGGCGGTGTGGCTGCCAACCACTGGTTTGGATCCGCCTGCGCCGCGTTTGGCGGGGGAACAGGCTCAAACCTGTTCTACTAGGCCGTGAAGGAGCTTCCGCAGCCGCAATTGCGCGCGGCATTGGGATTCTGGAAAACGAATCCCTGGCGCATCAGCGTCTCTTCGTACTCGAGCGTCGTGCCGTTGAGATATAGCAAGCTTTTCAGGTCGACGAAAATGCGCGCGCCATGCTCCTCGAAAATTTTGTCGCGGTCGCGCGCCTGGGTATCGAGCCGCATGGCGTAAGAAAGGCCTGAGCAGCCGCCGCCCTGCACACCCACGCGAAGGCCGCCTTGTTCAGGCGAGACACCTTCCTTTTCGAGCAGCACGCGGATTTTTTGCGCGGCGCGCTCGGTCAGGTGGATCTTCGCGATGTTGGGACTTAGCGTTTCCGTTGCCATGATATAAAGACCTGCTTGCACAAGCTTGCGTTAGTGCGCGGCCTTCTCCGCCACGGGCACTTCTACGCCGTGCTTCTTCTTCCAGTCGCGGATGGCCGCCTTGATAGCATCTTCGGCGAGCACCGAGCAGTGAATCTTCACCGGCGGAAGCGACAGCTCTCGCACGATGTCGGTATTCTTGATGCTCAGCGCCTCTTCGACAGTCTTGCCCTTTACCCATTCGGTGGCCAGCGATGAACTGGCAATCGCCGAACCGCAACCAAAGGTCTTGAACTTGGCTTCTTCAATGACGTTGGTATCGGGATTGATTTTCATTTGCAGCTTCATCACGTCGCCGCACTCCGGCGCGCCGACCAGACCTGTGCCGACATTGGGATCTTCTTTCGGCAGGCTGCCAACGTTGCGCGGATTATTGTAGTGATCTACGACTTTATCGCTGTATGCCATTGCTGCTCCTTAATCCTTAACTGGCCTTAGCTTTCGCAAGATTGGTGCTGACCAAACCCGCGTCCTTCACGTCTTCTTCCTCAAGCGAAACGCTAGGAATAGATGCGGAACGCCCGGCGGCCAATTGCCGCAAAGCATCCGCCGAAATCTGCGTGTTCACTCCGAGGCTTTTCAGAAATGCACGCACTTGCTGAACTTCATGAAACGACCGCACTGCCGCGGTGCTCTCGCCGTCGTTATCGTAGGGCACAAAGGAGACGCGAAACGCGGCCCCGGTGCCTCCGATGGAGCGGTGAATCCGAATTGTTCCTTCAATAGCCATTTGGTGTCCTTCTATCCATAAATTTCTTACGCCGTTTGCCACTTCATCTTGGAGATGTCGATGCCTTCCTTGGCCATCTCATAAAGCGGCGAAAGCTCGCGGAGCTTGGTGACCACCTGAACCATCTTGTCCGTGACGTAATCGACCTCTTCTTGAGTATTGAAGCGGCCGAGCCCGAAACGGATGGAGGTGTGCGCCAGATCTTCGCCCACGCCTAAAGCTTTGAGTACATAACTGGGCTCGAGGGTTGCCGAAGTGCATGCGGAGCCGCTCGAAACCGCCACATCGTTAATTCCCATAAGGAGCGATTCGCCTTCCACGTAAGCGAAGCTCATATTGAGATTGTTAGGAAGGCGCTGCTCCATGGAACCATTGATGTAGACCTCATCAAGTTTGGCTTCCAGGCCGGCGCGCAACCGGTCGCGCAACGCGCGCAACCGCTTTGATTCTTCGGGCATTTCCTGCTGGGCCAATTCGCAGGCCTTGCCGAGGCCGATGATGCCGGTCACGTTGAGCGTGCCGGAACGCATGCCACGCTCGTGCCCTCCGCCATCGATAATGGCCGAGAGCTGCACACGCGGGTTGCGGCGACGAACGTACAAGGCGCCGACGCCCTTGGGTCCATAAATCTTGTGGGCGGAAATCGCCAGCAGGTCGATGTTGTCCTTCTGCACGTCCACGGGAATTTTACCGACCGCCTGAACGCCATCCACGGCAAAGATGATTCCATGTTCCTTCGCGATCTTACCGATTTCCGCCATGGGGTTGATGATGCCAATTTCGTTGTTGGCATACATGATGGTGATCAGAATCGTTTTTGGCGTAATCGCTTTGCGCACGTCTTCGGGGTCAACGCGCCCATCGCGCTGCACCGGCAAGTACGTCACTTCGTAGCCGTACTTTTCCAGGCGCTTGCAGGTATCGAGCACGGCTTTGTGCTCAATGGCCTGCGTAATGATGTGGTTGCCCTTCTCGCGGTACATTTCTGCGACGCCCTTGATCATCAGGTTGTCGGATTCGGTGGCGCCGCTGGTGAAGATGATCTCCTTCGGCGTAGCTCCAATCAGCGAAGCGACCTGCGCGCGCGCGTTTTCGACCGCTTCTTCGCCGGCCCAGCCAAACGAATGGTTGCGGCTCGCGGCGTTCCCGAACTTCTCCGTGAAATACGGCAGCATCGCGTCCACTACGCGTGGATCGACTGGCGTGGTCGCGTGATTGTCCATGTAAATCGGCAGCTTAACAGCCATGTCTTGTCTCCTAAGTCCGCAATTCGACGAGCGCGGGCTCCTGCGGCTCTTCGCTCATATGAGAAATCGTTACCGTGCTCAGCACGTGCAAAATGCTCTCGTTCACCCGGCGCAGTGGCTCGCGCACCGAGCAGCGGTCTGTCGCGTCGCAATTCCCGTGGCTGGTCACGCAGGAGGTGATCAGCACAGGGCCGTCGATGGCCGAAATCACGTCCAAAGCGCTGATTTGCCCCGGATCTCTGGCCAGTTGATAGCCGCCGCTTGAGCCGTGCTTGGCGGCTACGATACCGTCTCGGGCCAATTTTTGCAGCACTTTGGCCATCAGCGTCGTGGAAATCCCATATTCCTCGGAGATTTCATTGGCGCTGCAAGCATGGGCGTTGCGATGCGTCGCCAAATGCTTGACGGCAATCAAGCCGTAGTCTGCTTTTTTAGATAGCTTGAACATCGCTCGGCTTCCCGCCCCGAAGCCAACTACCAAAACCATATACGACTGATTTAGTCGCAAATAGAAGATAACCCAAAACGGGGAGAAAGTCAAACCCGCTCTCACGCCGTCAATCGAGCAAATCCCTTGTTTGCTTCACCTTAGAGTAAGACTCATTTAGTCTGAATTTGCCAACCAATTTTCATTGAATGGGGCGAAAACGACATTGAATGGCAATTATTGGAGTCGAACGGCCATGCCGCTGAATGACGGCGTGCTAGGCTATTCCCGTGGCGGAGACCTCAACGCGGCAACGGCAGACGGTGCTCGGGGTCGTTCTGCCCATTATGGCTTTGCTGGTCAGCGGCCTGTTTTGGGTCAACGCCATGTCTCGAGCGGCTTCGCAATCTGGTGGAAGCGTGAAATCCGATCCCGCGGATCAGACTGCCGTACTCGTGGGAGCCGGGGACATCGTCGGCTGCCAAGACCCGCAACACGCTTTGGCTACCGCCAAACTCATCGAGAAGATTCCAGGGACGGTTTTTGTGGCAGGAGACTTGGTCTACGACGCCATCACCTTGTCTCAGTTCCAGAACTGCTATGGCGCCGCGTGGGGCAAATTCAAGGACCGCACCAGGCCGGCGTTGGGGAACCACGAGTATCGGGAGAGCAGCGCTGCCCCTTATTTTCAATATTGGAGTGGGCAGGCCGGACCCGCTGGCAAAGGCTACTACAGCTATGAACTCGGCGCGTGGCACGTAGTGGTGCTGAACACGAATTGCGCGGCGCCGGGACTGGGAGGCTGCGCTGCTGGTTCGCCGCAAGATGAATGGTTGCGGCAGGATTTGCGCGAGCATCGCGACGCGTGCATCGTGGCGTACGGGCATTACGCGCTGTTCAGCAGCGGCATTTTCCGGGCGCACGCCGTGCACCCGGAGCTGAAGCGCCTGTGGGAAGACTTGTACGCGGCGCATGCGGACTTGATTCTTGCCGGGCACGAGCATTCCTACGAACGATTTGCTCCGCAAGATCCGGACGGACGAGCCGACCCACAGCATGGGATCCGAGAAATTGTCGTGGGCACTGGGGGCCGCAGCCACGGCCCACTGGGGCTGGCTCTGCCCAATAGCGAAGTGCAGAACACGAATACTTATGGCGTGCTAAAGCTGACCCTGTCGCCGCAGGGTTATGCCTGGGAGTTTATTCCCGAGGAAGGCAAAAGCTTTCGCGATTCCGGCGCGGGCGTCTGCCATAACCGCGCGCCGCAACAGGCGCAGGCCAACACCCCAACTCAATAAAGCTGTTGCCCTGCCGACGAGAAAACCAGCATGCTGCGTATCTACTTCGTCGCGGCGCAGCTTCCGCCCGCCGCCACGGCCTCCACCAGCTTCTGTATCGCGGGCGCGGGCATAAGCAGAAGCTGAGACTTGGGCTTCTTGACCTGCTCGACGATAGCGAGCTGCTGAGTCTTCCAATCCTCCGGCGCAGCTCCACCCTTGGCAGCGAAGTCGAGTGCGGCCAAGCCAACCACTGACAGGGCCGATAGGTCCTGCGAAGTTGCGGCCACTTCCTTCACAAGGAAAGAGCGTTGCGTAAGTGGTTGCAGCCTGGCATCGTTGTCGCGCCACGCAGATAATTGCGCGCGCAGTTGCGCCGCGGTGTCTGGATCGCGACAAGAGGAAGAGGCGAATTTGTCTACGATCTCGCCGAACCGTCGCGCCACATCGCTTTCCAGCGGAACGGCATCGACCACGCGATTGAGCGGCGTTGCACTGGTTGGCTCCCCCGGAGCTGTGGCTTCCCGCGTGTAATCCTTCACCGGCTCGACGACGTCCGCCAAGGTACGCAGTGCCGTCAGTTGCACCGGCGTAGCGCCGTGGCCGGCGATGCGCCGCAACATCTGCGAGTAATACGTTCGATGTGTTAGCCCGAGCCATTCAAGCTGCGCGCTGACCGCGTGCAGACGCGCGTACATCGAAGCAACATCTGTCACGTTTTGCGGCGACCACAAGCGCTCGGCAATGGCCGCGTTGCGCGGCCAGATGCGCGAATCAATATTCTCCGGATTCACGTACTCGGACCACATGCAGGATTCGCCGCCCAAGATCAACTGTTGCTGCTCAGGTGTGAGATTCGCTGCCGGGCCGCTTGCCGGGTCGACTGCGTAGTGGCGCGCCGCGGGCCAGCCCAAATCGAGGTAATAGCCATTCGAAAGAATGCCGTGATACCCCTGTGCTGCAGCCTGCGCCAGAGAAGCTTGGCCGCGCCAAGACTGAATCACGATGTCCTTTGGTACGCCGGGAATAAAAACCTCGTCCCAGCCGACCACGGCTTTGCCGTGCTTGCTGACAATCTTCTGAATGCGTTCACTAAAGTACGCCTGCAAAGCTTCGTTGGTCGCTAAGTTGTGCGATTTCTTGAATTCCTGGATTTTTGGATTGGCATCCCACTGCTTGCCGTTCACTTCGTCGCCGCCGATGTGGAAATAGTGGTCGGGGAAGAGCCTGGTCATCTCGGCGACAAGCTCGTCAAGAAACTTGTACGTCTTCTCGTTAGTGGGATCCATCGCGGGATCGAAAATGCCCCACTTGCGCTCGATTTCGTAAGGCCCGGGTCCGCTCGCAAGCTCCGGATGGCCAACAAACCAGGCCGTGCTGTGGCCGGGCATGTCGAACTCCGGCACGACGCGAATTCCGCGATCGCGCGCATACGCGATCAGGTCGCGAATTTCGTCCTGCGCGTAGTACCGCCCGTCCGAACCAAGACTGTGCAGCTTCGGAAATTTCTTGCTCTCGACCCGGAAGCCCTGATTTTCCGAAAGGTGCCAGTGGAACACATTCATCTTCACCGCTTCCAGGCCATCCAGATTGCGCTTGAGGACATCGACCGGAATAAAGTGGCGGCTGACGTCGATCATCAGCCCGCGCCAGGGAAAGCGTGGTTTGTCTTGGACGGTAAGGGCCGGAGCGGTGAAGCCGTCGGTCGAGACTTCCACTAATTGCAAGATCGTTTGCAACCCGTGCATAGCGCCCAGCGGTGTTGCCGCTTCGATCTTTGCGCCATCTGCGGCGATCGAGAGCGTGTAGGACTCGTTTTCGCCGAGTTCCTGAACCTCTTTGCTCGCATGGTCCGTATGTACCGTCAATGTTGGCTTGGCGGAAGTTTTGGCGGGAAACGGCAGCGCCGTCTGCCGCGAGAGCTGTCGCAGAAAGCGCTGCACCGCACGGTCCAGTCGTGGTTCTGTGTGGCCGGTCAGTGCGACCGAAAAGGACGAGTCAATACGCAAGGTGCCGCTGCCAGTTTGCAGGTTGGCAGGCAAGGGCATCAGATTGAGCCTGGGCCGCTCCTGCTCACGTGCGCCGGCAGCGCATAGCAGGAACGCAAACCCAATGACGAACATCCCCTGTATCCAGTGACCCATGCTCATTTCTTGCCGACCTCCTCATACGATTGCCGCTACAATTCGTTCCGGCGGCGCAGGCTCACGCATACTGTCACAACCTAAAGGGCAGCGCGAAACAATTTTGCAGAACTTGACCCCGGGCGCCCAGCACACATACCGAATCGGGCGGGAAAAGTTTGATTCCTGCCGCTTTCAAAGCCTGGGTTAGAATACAAACACGGTGCGGCTCGCATGAAAACGTCCATCGCCATCTATCCGGGTTCGTTTGATCCGGTTACCAACGGCCACCTCGACCTGATCGAGCGCGGCGAGAAAATGTTCGACTTGCTGATCGTTGCGGTCTTGCGGAACGCCGAAAAAGCGCCGTTGTTTTCCGTCGCCGAGCGCGTAGAGATGTTGCGCGAAGTCACCCGGCAATGGTCCGGCGTCGAAGTCGAAGTTTTTGACGGCTTGCTCGTTGACTATGCGCGGAAGCGCCACGCCGGGGTGATCTTGCGCGGCATTCGCGCCATCTCCGATTACGAGTACGAATTGCAAATGGCGCTGATGAATCGCAAACTCGAGCCACGCCTGGAAACTGTTTTCATGCTGCCGGGTGAAACGTATAGCTACTTGAGCTCGAAGCTGGTGCGAGAGATCGCGCAGCTCGGCGGTCCGCTTCAGGGATTGGTGCCGCCGGTGGTGGAAGAGCGGCTGCGAGCAAAGATTTCGTAGAGAATTTGAGCAACGCACGCCGGCAAAAGACTGGCGCTAGCAAGAGGAGAACGCGGTGCAACTGACGGAACGTATCAATCGCATCCAAATCTCGCCGACCTCGGCAGTCATCGCCGAAGCCGAAAAGCTGAAGGCGAAAGGTGTGGACATCGCCGACTTCGGTCCCGGCGAGCCGGATTTCCCGACGCCGGAGCACATCAAGAAGGCCGCGATTCGCGCGATCGAGCTGAACTACACGAAGTATACGGCCACCGGCGGCATCATGCCACTGCGCGAAGCCATCTGCGCATGGCACAAGCGAGAATTAAAATCGAGTTACGAGCCGAAAGAATGCGTTGTCAACGTCGGCGGCAAGCATTCCATCTTCAACGTGGTCAGCGTGCTGGTGCAGCAGGGAGATCAAGTCATTATTCCCGCGCCCTACTGGGTGAGTTACCCGGACATAGTGAAGTACGCCGGCGGAACGCCCGTGCACGTCGAGACGCGGCCGGAAGAAGGCTTCAGCGTGAAAGCAAGTGTGATCGAGAAAGCCATCGGCCCAAAGACGCGCATGGTCATTTTGAGCTCGCCGAACAATCCCACGGGCGGCGTCGTTCCTCCCGATGAATACGAGCGGATTCTCGCCGTCTGTAAAAAACATAACGTGTGGCTGATGAGCGATGAGTGCTATTCGCATTTCACGTACGATCCACACAAGCCTTATTCCGTCGCGAGCGCGGCGGATTCCAAAGAACACGTCGTTATCATCGGCTCAATGTCGAAGACCTTTGCCATGACTGGTTGGCGCATCGGCTACACGCTCGCGCCAGAGGCGCTGGTTCAGGCTACGGTGAAGCTGCAAAGCCAATCCACATCGAATCCCACTTCCATCGCACAGCACGCGGCCCTCGAGGCCATGCGCGGCTCGATGGATTCCGTTCCCGTGATGCTCGCTGAATATGCGCGGCGGCGCCGGCGCATTGTTGACGGCTTGCGCGCCATCCCCGGTGTGACATGCGAAGAGCCGGGCGGCGCGTTTTATGCGTTCCCCAACGTTGCGGCGCATCTTGCGAACGGCAGCGCAGGCGGCGCGCTTGCCAAAAACACCACGGAACTGGCCAAGCTGTTACTTGATAAGGCGCGCGTCGCGCTTGTGCCCGGCGACGCCTTTGGCGCTCCCGGATATTTGCGATTGTCATACGCGACTTCCATCGAGCGCATCGAGGAAGGCTTGCGCCGCCTCGAACGCTTCTTCAGCCGCGCCGAAGCCGCCGCCTGAATCGTGAAGCCGGAGCCGACACGCATCGAGCCAATCTTTAGCCCGCGACTCTGGGGATCGCGCTCGCTTGCGCCCTTTTACCCTGAAAAGTCGAATTTAGCCGATCCGTTGGGTGAAGCCTGGCTCACCGGCGTCGATTGCAAGATCGCCTCCGGCCCTTTCGTAGGAAAATCATTGGGTAATGCCTGGAATGCGATGCCCGCGGAGTGGCGCGGCACGCAGCTCGCCTCCTGCAAGGACTTTCCGATTCTGGTGAAATTTATTTTTCCGCAGGAGAAGCTCTCCATCCAGGTGCACCCTGACGACGCCTATGCCGCGGCTCACGAACAACCCGCCGGCGGCAGGGGAAAAACCGAAATGTGGCACGCGGTTTCCTCTGAGCCGGGTGCGAGCCTGCTCTTGGGTCTGAAGCCAGGGACAGACAAGAAAAAGTTCCTTGATGCAATGACGGAAAACGGTCTGGAGGACATCTTCCAATCGCATTCCGTGAGCGTGGGCGACACTTTCTTTGTCGCCCCAGGAACGCCGCACACTATTGGTCCACACATGATTTTGTGCGAAGTGCAGGAATATTCGGACCTGACCTATCGCGTTTACGATTACGGCCGCGTCGATGGCAAGGGAAAACCCCGCGAATTGCATATCGAAAAGGCGCTCGAAGTGATGAAGTTCGGCGCCGCGCCTCCGGCTAAGGTTAGGCCGTTGCATCTGCCCGGCGAGCGCGTTCACAAAACTTTGCTGGCGGCGTGTTCGTATTTCGCCACGGAGCGCTGGGAGTTTCGCGCCACGGTTCAGACGGAATCCCTACGCGAGCGCTTCGAACTGTTCGTTATCCTTGATGGAACTGGTCACATTCATTGGCAAGGGGCGTCGCTAGCGTACCAACGCGGCCAATGCTGGTTTGTCCCTGCGTCGCTCGGAAAGTTTTCTTTGCAGCCGGAGCAAAACACCTCTGTAATTCGCACTTACGTCCCGGACCTGCCGCGTCTTTGTGCGGAGCTCCGCCAAGTCGCCATCCCCGAAACCCAGCTTGCTCAATCGGTTTTTGCTTAGTACAAAAGACGCATGCCAACCGAAGCACTGACCGTGCACGCGGTAATCCTGGCCGGCGGACGCGGCACGCGCTTCTGGCCGCGCAGCCGCGCGCGCTCACCCAAGCAGTTGCTCAACATCATCGGCAAGCAAACCATGTTGGAGCAGACTGTCGCGCGCCTGCGGCCGCTGATTCCCGCTGAGCGCATCTGGACGGTGACCAACGCCGAACAGGCATCGGAGGTGAAGAAGCAGTTGCCTCCCGCCGCGCGGCGCCGAGTTCTCACCGAGCCGGTCGGCCGGAATACCGCGGCGGCCATCGCGCTCTCCGCGTTGCACGTGCGCCACGCCGCCCGCGGAGATGCGCTGCTCGCGGTTCTGCCCGCGGATCATTACATCGCCAATCCCGAGCGGTATCGCATAATCGTTCGCGCCGCGTTGGAGGTCGCGCGCCGTAAGGGCCGCATGGTCGTCCTCGGCATTCCTCCCACGCGCCCCGAAACCGGTTTCGGCTATATCGAGCGTATGGGCGACGCGCTTGATTCCAAGGGCTTCCCCGTTTATGCGGTGCGGCGCTTCACCGAAAAGCCGGCGCTTTCCGTCGCGAAAGTTTACGCCGGCTCGGGCGACTATCACTGGAACGCCGGAATGTTTTTCTGGCGCGCATCCACCTTTCTCGAAAATCTCGATAAGCACCTACCGAAAACCTTCGCGGCGCTGGAATCGCTCGGCGATAGCATCGGAAAGAACAGTTACGAACGAAAACTTCGCGCCATTTATCCCAAGCTCCAAAACATCTCGGTGGACTACGCGATTCTGGAGCCTGCGACCCGCCAGCCTGGTCCGCCTTCTGTCTTCGTCATTCCCGCTGAAGTCGGCTGGAGCGACATCGGCTCCTGGGCCGCCGTTTACGAGCTGCTGGCGAAATATCCCGGCGATAATCTTGTGCCGCGCGACGCGTACGCGCTGGACGCCACCGGCAATCTTTTCTGGAGCGCTTCGAAATTCGTGGCCGCCGTCGGCGTCAATGATCTAGTCGTGGTCGAAACTCCAGACGCGCTCCTGATTTGCCCGCGCGAGCGCGCTCAGGACGTTGGAAAAGTGGTGAAATGGCTGGAAGAAAATCGCCGTAAGGATTTGCTCTAAACGGGCCAATCCGGCCTGTTTGCGAAACTTGCCCTTCGCGTATACTCAAAACCCATGCACCCGATTCGCTTCGGCACCGACGGCTGGCGCGCCATTATCGCCGAAGATTTTACCTTCGCCAACGCGCGGATCGTCGCGCACGCCATCGCGCGCTACGTCGTGCGCGGCGAAGACGCACGAAAAGGCGTGCTCGTTGGCTACGATCACCGCTTTGTATCCGACACTATCGCCGCAGCGGTGGCCGATGCCATCAGTGCCACCGGCACTCCCGTCTGGCTGGCCGACAAGCCCTGCCCCACACCGGCGATTTCGCTGCTGGTTCGCCAACGCAAAGCCGCAGGCGGCATAGTCATCACCGCCAGCCACAATCCGTATCCCTGGAACGGCATCAAGTACAAAGCCAGCTACGGAAGCAGCGCGTTGCCATCGATCGTGGCGCAAATTGAAAGCGAGCTCGAAAACGTTCTGCGCGTGGGTGTCTCGCTGCTTCCGCCGCGTAAAGACTTAATTCAGCCGCTTGAGCCCCGCGCTCCCTACCTCGAAACGATCGAAAAATTAGTCGATTGGCAGCGCCTTCGCGAAGCAAAGTTTCGCTTCCTCTGCGATCCCATGCATGGTTCGGCCGCGGGACTTCTCCGCGAGCTGTTCACCCGCAACGGTATTGCATGTGACGAGATTCGTGGGACGCGCGATCCGCGCTTCGGCGGGGTACATCCGGAGCCCATCGAGCCGCACATCGAAGCCGCCAGGCAAGCCGTGCGCGCCGGGAAATACGATGCGGCATTCTGTGCTGATGGCGATGGCGACCGCATTGGCGCCATTGATCGCGACGGCGCCTTCATAAATCCGCACCAAATCTTTGCCCTGCTCGTTTGGCACCTTGCTGGGACGCGCAAGCTCCCTGGCGACATTGCCAAAACTTTCTCGGTCACAAAGCTGATTGACAAACTCGCCGCAAAGTTCGGCCGCAAGCTGTACGAAGTCCCTATCGGCTTCAAATATATTTGCGAGCTGATGCTGGAGCAAAATATTCTGATTGGCGGCGAGGAAAGCGGCGGAATTGGCACCAGCCTCTATATCCCCGAGCGCGACGCTACCGTGGCCGCAGTGCTTCTGGCGGAGCTGATGGCCTGGCACGGCAAGTCGCTCGGCGAGTTGTTGCACGCACTGCATACGGAATTTGGCGAATATCATTATGGCCGCGTCGATCTCGATGTGAAGCCCGGCCAAAAGGAAAAGGCCGTCGCACATTTCTCTGACGGCAAGCTGAAGAAACTGCTCGACTGGCCCGTGAGTCGTCGCGAAAACATGGACGGCATCAAACTCTATCTCGGTGAAATCGGCTGGGTCATGGTGCGCGCTTCCGGTACTGAGAATCTTCTTCGCCTGTACTCGGAGACGTCGAAGCCGGAAACGACGCAGCGCGTTCTCGCCGCTGTCACCGACGTTGTGCAGAGTCTGTAGCCACCTCGGGGGTACGCAATGGAAACCATCAATCTGAAGGAAAAGTTCAGCCGCTTCTCTGATTACACCAATCCGCGGGTCATTGGCGAAATCAATGACATGCAGGTTAAAGCTGTCAAGCTCAAGGGCGAATTCATTTGGCACCATCACGACGTCGAAGATGAACTGTTTCTGGTGGTCAAAGGCACGCTGCGCATGAAATTCCGCGACCACGAAGCCATCGTTCGCGAAGGCGAGTTCGTCATCGTCCCTAAAGGCGTCGAGCATTGCCCGGCTGCCGAAGAAGAAGTTCACATCGTCCTAATCGAACCCAAATCCACCCTGAATACGGGTAATATCGTTAACGAAAGGACCGTCGCCCAGCCCGAGCGCATTTGATTCGCCCAGCAATTCGCTCGCGTCGATGACAAATCCTCATGGAACGCCGCTTCTACACTCTTGACGTGTTCACCACCACGCGCTTCGAAGGCAATCCGCTCGCGGTGATTACCGACGGCGATGGCCTTTCTGATGACGCCATGCTCGCCGTCGCGCGCGAGATGAATCTTTCCGAAACAGTCTTTGTTCAGAAGCCTACAGAAGATCAAGCGCTGGCGCGCCTCCGTATTTTCACCACGCGTGAAGAGCTGAAGCTCGCGGGCCATCCTGTCATCGGCACATGGTTCTTGCTGGCGGAGCTGGGCGTCGTGCCCGCGCAAGAAGGCGGCGTTCACGTTCTCCAGCAAACCGGCGCGGGAGTTCTTCCCGTCGAAATCCGTTTCAAGGACGGGCGCCCACAGCGTGTCACCATGACGCAAAAGGGCGCCGCGTTCCGTCCCGCAAAGCTCAATAAAAAATCGCTCGCGTCAGCGCTTGGTTTGTCGCCAAAGGATTTCGATCCCAAGCTCGAGCCCGAATATGTATCCACCGGCATTTTTAATCTGATGGTCCCACTTCGCAATCGAGCTGCTCTTGCCAAGATCGTCATGAACATGGTCGAGCTGCGCAAGCTGCTTGGAAAGAACGGCACCATGGCGTACTGCTTCACTGGCGCCGATAACGGCAAAGCCTTCTCGCGTGGCATGCTTCCCTGGGAGCTTTACGAAGATGCCGCAACTGGTTCGGCCGCCGGCGCGCTCGGCGCCTATCTTGTAAAGCATGGCAGGCTCTCTCCGGCCCACACGCTCAACATCCTGCAAGGCGAAGCAATGGGTCGGCCCAGCCACATCGAAGTGGAAGTGACACAAAGCGGCAAAAAGCTGGTGCCCCGAGTCAGCGGCGCCGCCGTAAAAGTCTTCGAAGGCATCATACAAATCTAGTTGCGCGGACCGCTATCGCTCGGTGAGGACGCTCGCCAGCGCCGAACTCAAATCGCGCTGCGAAAATCGATGCCCAAGCTGTTCCAGTCGCGAAGGCATCACCCGCTGGCTCGCCAGCAGTAGCGCCTCCGCCATTTCGCCGAGCGCAAACTTCAGCGCAAACGCCGGTGTCGGCAAAATCGCCGGCCGGTGCATTGCGCGCCCCAGCGCTTGCGCAAAATCCGCATTGCGCATCGGCTCGGGAGTCACCACATTGACGGCGCCGTTGACGGCCCTATTTTCCAGCGCCTCGCGAATCACGCTTACCGTGTCCTGCAACGTAATCCACGACATCCACTGCTGCCCCGAGCCAATTCTTCCGCCCACGCCAAATTTGAACGGCCGCATCATCTGTGGCAGCGCCCCGCCGTGCTTCGCCAAAATAATCCCAAAGCGCAGGCGCACCCCTCGCATCCCCAGCGCCTCGGCCTTCACTGCCTCCGCCTCCCACTCCTGCGCCAAGCGGGCCAGAAAATCGTCGCCGGCCTTGCTCTCCTCCCTCAGCACTTCATCACCGCGATTTCCGTAATACCCGATCGCCGATGCGGAGACCAGCGTCTTCGGCCCATTCTCGAGTTTCTCCAGCGCGCAGACCAGCTCACGAGTAATGTGCACGCGGCTCGATCGCAACACAGCTTTGCGTTCTTCACTCCAACTTTCAGCCGCGATCGATGCACCCGCCAAGTTCACCACTGCATCTGCGCCCTCAATTTTTTCCCGGTCCTCGCCGAATGGCTCGCCTTCCAGGTCGCACGTATTTGGATTCCACGCGACGCTGATAGTCTTCCCTGCAGCGCTCCTCTGCCCGGATCTTCCGTTTTCCTTTTGGAGCCGTTCGCCGCTGCTCTTGCCGTGCTCTTTTTTCGAGCCGCTTCCGTAGCGCAGTAGCCGAACTACGGTGTGCCCATCGAGCACCAGTGAATCTGTCAGCGCCGTGCCCACAAGCCCACTCGAGCCGGTAATCACAACTTTCATGCGTTCTCCGCCAATCTCGGGCCAGCTTCCGGCAGGCTCCCTTAGCGCCGGTTGCCCTGCGTTCCGCTTGAGCGTTTAGAGTTCTTGCCAGCGCGGTGCTGGCGCTACCAACGACGCTACGCAGACGACCCCGCGCGGTCAAGCCGGATAAACCTGTACCGGGAGTTCGCTGGGCAATCGGCGCCGCGGCTTGCCCTGGCCGCGCGCCGCGCTGCGGGTTACAATTCCTCCGTGAGCAGCGTAACGCCGTCCATCCGCGTAAAGGTTCTATTCTTCGGCCGCCTCAAGGAAGTCGCCGGCGGAGCGGAGGAATTTGTCGAACTCACCGCTGGTTCGCGCATCGAGGAACTCTTCGCCAATTTCGTTGCACGCCGGCCGGAGCTCGCTCGCTACCGCACCTCTCTGGTGGCGTCGCGGAATCAGGAATTCGCCGCTTGGAGCACGCCGCTGCATTCCGGCGACGAGATCGCCTTTCTTCCGCCGGTAAGCGGCGGCTGACGCCAAGTCGATGTCCACTCCCTCCAGCGGCGACCTTATTTTGCTCGTCCACAACCCTATCGACGCGGACGCGCTCATCCACCACGTCCGCACCGGCGCAGATGGCGCCATCGTCACCTTCGATGGCTGCGTACGCAATCAATCCCACGGCCGCCGTACTCTGTACCTGGACTACGAAGCCTACGAATCGATGGCCCTCACCAAAATGCGCGAGATTGCGGCCGAAGTCCACGCCAAGTTCTCGATTGACGGTGTATCCATCGCGCACCGCCTCGGCCGTCTCGACATCGGTGAGACCAGCGTGTTCATCGCGGTCAGCGCGCCGCATCGGGCAGCGGCGTTCGAGGCCTGCCGCTACGCCATTGACACCCTCAAGCGCTCAGTGCCGATCTGGAAGAAAGAGTATTTCGAGGACGGCGCCGTCTGGGCCGACGGTGAACTCCCTCCCATCCCGCAGGATACGCAGACGCGGAAACGTGCATCCTAACTAGCGATGCGCACCATATTTTGTCCAGCCCGGGTTGCATTCCTGTTCTACGCGGCGTTGCTCGCTGGCAACCTGCTCCCGGGTGCTACGAGCATCGCGCAAGACAAACCCGACCGTCCTCCTTGGGCGCAGAAACCTAAGAGTGCTAGCGCGGAAAAAAGCCAACCCGCCGAAGCCGATGATTCGCAGAACAGCAGCTCGCAGCGCGGCCGCATTCGCGTCAACGTCAATCTCGTGAACGTGCTCGTCAGCGTGCTCGACGAGCACAATCGGCCCGCGCCCGATTTACCGCGCGAATCATTCCAGCTTTTCGAAGAAGGCGTCGAGCAGAAGATTGAAATCTTCGAGTCCGAAACGCAGTTACCGCTCGACCTCGCGCTGATGATCGATTCCAGCCTCAGCGCCCACAAGGAAATCTCCTTCGAGGAGGAAGCTGCCGCGCATTTCATCCGCCAGGTGCTGCGCCCGGGCGATCGTTTGTCGGTGTTCGCCGTGGACGAAAACATCACCCAGCTCGCGGCGTTTTCGGACAATGTTGCCTCGCTGCAGGCAGCGGTGCACAAGATACCCGCGGGCTCCGGCACGTCTATCTATGACGCGATTCTGCTCGCCTCGCGCACCCTCGCACGCCGCGGCGAAGATCGCCGGCGCGTCATCATCCTGGTCACCGACGCCGGCGAAACCACCAGCCGCGCCGATTTCGACGCCGCCCGAAAAGAGGCCGTGCGCTCCGGCTCACTCCTCTACACCATCGTCATCCGTCCCGTGAAAAACGAAAGCGGCCGCAATACCGCCGGCGAGCACGCGCTTGAGACCATCACGGACACCATGGGTGGCGCTATGTTCTTCCCCGACTCCGCCCGGGAGCTCGACAACATCTTCGACCGCATCAACCGTGAACTGCGCACCCAATACCGCCTCGGCTACTACCCCAATCCCCGCGGTCCCGCGAACACCTACCGCCAAATCGAAGTCAAAGTCTCCGGCAATTACCAGGTCCGCCACCGCAAGTCCTACTTAACCGGGCCACAGTAAGCGCACCGCGCCTCCCAAGGGTTTCCGTGTCTGCGGCGCCTTCCGTTTGCATTTGCCCTCAGCTTGCAGCTCTGACAAGAGACCTGTTATGAGGCCGAGATTATTGGTGTGCCTAAAGAGAAAACCCCGCGCCCAAAATACGTGAAAAGCTGTATATCCTTGTGTATATCGAGAATACTAAAACCGTAACAGAGCTACGGCCAGGTCAGTCTACACGGTCACATAGCGCATTCCTTGGACGGGAAGAGTAATCGGCGGCGCTAGTGACCGATTCAGGCGCGGGAGTGTTTGTGTGACAAGGATTCTAATTGCCGATGACCGCGAATCAATGCGGATAGCACTTCGGGCCTTAATCAAGATGCGTCCAGACTGGCAGATTTGCGGTGAAGCAGAGGATGGTCGCGACGTCGTGGCGAAAGCAGCGGAATTGCAACCCGACCTAGTCGTTTTGGATTTCAGGATGCGTCTCGCGAACGGAATCAAGGCGGGCAGTGAGATTTCCAGTTCTATGCCTACCATCCCGATTCTGATGTATACCTTGTACAGAACTCCAGAACTCGAAGTAGCCGCCAAACTCGTAGGCATTCGGCAGGTAATTGCGAAGGAAGACGGCGGGAAATGCCTGCTCAGTGCGATTGAGGCCGAACTACTGGCGAAGAATGCCCCGCACTGAGCGACGGCAGACTGGCTAAATACGAGCCACGGTACTCACTTCGAGACTAGCAGGTTGAAGTCACGCAGGATTTGAAAGTTTCTCTCATATTGACTGGCAAAACCTCAACCTAGTTCCCACGCCATTTCGGATTCCCCCACCAAGTAGCGAGGCACAGCGACACACTTTGCGCATTTGTCTTGACTAACGTGACGGACAAACTCAGCCGCGTCCACTTTGCTGAATTTACGGCAAGGTTTTGGCGGGCTAGCCATGCGAGAGCCTACGGCCGTCGATTATCGTTACTAGAAGGCTGCTGACCTATTCCTTTACGCAAGGTGCGCAACTTCGAATGTTAACTTGAACAAGAGGGATGAAGCATGGCCACAAAACGATTGAGCAGAATTGAGCACCAAGCTCTGCAAGAATCGCAGCGCAAATTGCGCGATTCGGAACAGTCGCTTCGTCAACTCTCCCTACACTTGCTGCGGACGCAAGATGAGGAAAGGCGACGCATCGGCAGGGATCTCCACGATAGCCTGGGCCAATATCTTGCGGCTTTGAAAATGAAATTGGATTCACTCAAGTCTTTGAATGGATTAAACGACACGGGCAGAGCCAAACGCGAACTTGAAGAATGCGCCAATCTTGCTGAGGAATCTATCAAGGAGGTTCGAACCATATCCTATTTGCTGTATCCTCCAATGCTCGAAGAGACGGGGTTGAGGTCGGCAATAGCGTGGTATTTGGACGGGTTCACGAAACGCAGTGGTATCCAAACTACTTTTGATGTTCCTGTTGATTTCGGACGCTTCGCTCGCGATGTGGAGATGGCGATATTCCGAGTTTTGCAGGAGAGCTTAACCAATGTTCACCGGCACTCTGGCAGCCCGACAGCAGACGTTCGGCTGTCGGCCAAACACGGTGTTATCGTGCTCGAAATCATTGATAAAGGAAACGGAATGCCCTCGGGAGGTTGGGAAGAATCCGGACAGGATCGGCAGGATGCGCTCGGTGTTGGTCTGCGAGGAATGAATGAGCGTATGCGACAACTCGGAGGCAGGCTCGAACTGACTTCGAGTCCGAAAGGAACGACCGTTGCTGCTAGCGTTCCCATTGAAGTGTCCTCTATGACTGCAGCAACAGGTCAGCCTCGGTAATAATCTCAGTCGTAGCCCCTAGCCGTACTTTTTCTAAAGCCTTTCCGCCTTGCGCGATTGAGTCCTTAAGATTCTCCTGTATGTTTCTTTCGTGATCTGCAGCTTTCTCATCGCGCATCCTACAAATTTTGAATGTCTGAGCTTATCAGCTGCTGTCCGGTCCAAAACCTCAAACGTAATTCGATAATATTTTGGTTTTGATAAAAGCCTTTGTAACAATCATCGCTTCCATAAACTCTTCATCACGTTCTCAATCTTGCTCTCAGATACAAGGTACCTCCACTTTCGCCAAACATTCAGCATTTCGCATCGAAGCAAAAGCTGCGTGAGATTTAATACTCTCCCAATCTTTCAAATCCGCTGGCAGGAATGTGACAGAAAACGGGACGCCGTCCGGCACTGTCTTCAGATATCTGTCAGTCCATACACGGCGCGTCGAATGTCAATAGGGAGTCTTCCGCCATGAAATCGAGGACTTCGTTTTCGAGTGTGTTATTTGAAGTAAAAAGAGAAACAAACCACGAGCAGAATCTACCTAGAGGACGCGATTAAGGGCAAGAGTGCACCTTTTGTGCGACGCATCCAATGAAGCGAGCGGGTAGCCATGTGCTAACCTATGACTTCTCAGTCCGTTGCAAATGTGGGGCTGTAGCTCAGATGGATAGAGCAGCAGTTTCCTAAACTGCGTGTCGCGAGTTCGACTCTCGCCAGCCCCACCATTTATCTGTTTGATTTCTCGGATTTTACCGAATTTCAGCTTGGCTTTGCTGCTTGGACGATTGCACGGGAGTTGCACAATTCTTCAAGCTGATTCATCGCCGCCAACGTATTTTCCGGTACATTTTTCAGGTAATGCCGATCCGTCGTTGCGAGACTCGCATGCCGCAAAAGGCCTTTTGCCGCGAGCGGGTCCTTCGATAAACCAGCAATCGCCGTTGCTACCCCACGGCGAAATTGATACCAGCCGTGCCATTCCAATTTTTTCGCCTTGAGCAAGGGGATGACTACGCGACGGGCGACGTTTGCGAGATTCAATGGTTTCCCGCTCGGACCACGAAGAATGTGCCCGTCGGCGGGGTTGCCGTCTGCTTCGCATAGCTCTGATAAGAGAACCCGCAAAGGCTCAATAACCGGGACAGGCTTGACGCTCCCTACCGTTTTAGGTGCCGTAACGTGCGTTCCCCATACAGAACGGCGAATCATCAAACGCTTCCCGTCGAAATCACTCCATTGAACCCCTCTAGCCTCACCTGGGCGCAAACCCGAGAAATAGCAGAGCGCGACAGCGGCCTGGGCTTTAAGCCTTGAAATCGTATCGATCTCACGGTCTGCTAACTGCGCGTTCTCTATCGCATCGAGAATGGCAAGCACTTCGTCTGGTGTCGCGGCGTGCGTCTCTTCAGGTCCAACCGCTTTCTTCGGCAGCATCGCGTCTTGCAGCGGATTTACCCCGTCAAGCACACCCTGGTTCTTGGCGAAACTGAAAATGCCGCTGAGCAGTGCCTTGATGTGTTTGAGCATTGTCCGACCAAATTTATGTCGCTGATGAAGCTCAGCGAGGAGATTGGCCGCGTCTACAGTCCGAAAGTCCCGTAGAGAAATTTCGTTCAAATGAGGCGCGAGAGTGCGCCACATCTTTTGATAGCAGTCCACCGTTGAAGGCTTGAGATTTTCCCGTACCCACGGCAGCCAGAAATCGTCCGCATATTCCGAGACGTTGAGTGTGCTTTCAGGTCGCATCTTGCCAGCGTTGATCGGGCGCAGTTTCTCCGCTAGAAGCACTCGAACATCGGCCCTGGAGCGATAGCGGTCGGAGACTTCGGCTAGTTTCTCGCACCGTTGCTTCCGCACGATTTGGCCTTCGACGATAACGTCATCCCACCAGCGCCCGTACCAATTCCGGCCCTTGCGGAAGATATAGCCCTGTTGTTGTCTAGCCATTGCCTTGTCCTCCCTGACGGCGTGCTAACCACTTCTCTACTTCCGGCCAATAAAACCGAAGATATTTGCCCATCCGAATAAACGGTAGGGGATCATCGTTCCGACGACCGGCTCGCGCACGGGTGTTTTCATAAATGAAGCTCACTTGAACCTGAAGCCGCTCTGCCAACTGCTCCGGCGTCAGGATGTGGGCTGGTTCCAGCCTGCCCGGTTCGATGGGCGCGTCCGCGATCATGAAGCTCACAGCTGCCGCCCTCCCTTTCGTCTTCTGCCGAGACTCAAAGAACTACCATTGCTCGTTCCTGTGCTCGCTTCCAATGTCCCTCCTTTAATCAGATTTTTTCGCGGCATCAAGCTCTCATCGGGCGATGCATCCGTAGGGACGCTTCGCCCCTCGAAATTTGATAGAGAAGATAGAGAACACCTTCTTTTCAGAGAGTTACCGCTCTGTTTTTCAGTAGAGGATCAAGTTTCTGAATAGAGAGTCGTAGAGGATCAACTCCAAGTGCAGAGGGTTCTCTATTACCTGAGACCGTTCTCTATCGTTTCTCTAGTCACAATTAGAGGAGCAACAATCACAAAGAAAACGGTTTGCGGCGTTCTCTAGCGCTTTCTATCCTTTTATCCGTCTAAACGTTCATAGACTCCCCTATCTACTTGCCGCACCAAATTTGCCGCGATGCATTTGAGCAGCCATTTTCTGGTTGGATCATCTGCTCTGCCGTAGATGCGCTTCGCTTCCTTAAAACTGAATTTGGGGGGAAGGTCCCTGAAGGCTGCTTCCTGGTGTTCGTCGCCGAGCAGGTGAACTCCGACTATCGAGCGGTATCCCACCGGTTCACCATCGTCGTCGGAAACGCGTTCCAGATAGATTGGTGCGCTTTCGCCCCTTATCTTTACGAAATACTTCATCACGAATGCCGCATCTTTCGCATTATTTCGGCGAGGCATGTCAAAGGCTATTCTCGTCGTCGTCTGATTGATAAGAGCGCGAGCGCCAGCTGCCTCCCTCAGCCATTCCAACGTTGGCGTTTCTTCAAGGGCCGGAACGCCATTGTCACCATTCACTGGGCCGCCCTTCCTAACGTGGTGCAAAAGCAAGATCGCGCAATTGGTCGAACGCGCTAGGCTTCGAGTCTCCTGCAGGAATCGCCCCATCACCTCATTGCGCTCTTCTACGTCTGGCCGAAAAGCTCGGAGCGTATCGATGAGGATCAAACCGGGTTTATATTCTTCGATGGCCTTCTCAAGTGATGGCGGGTTGCCATTGTCTTTGATAACGAGGAACTCCGATGGCATTTCGCCAATTTCCAGATATCTGCAAACCGAATGGGCGAGGTCAAGTATCTGCTCTCGGCCATTCTCAAGATCGAAATAGAGAACGCGGACCTGTTTAACCTTATGACCGAGAAATGATCGTCCAGTAGCAACGGATAGTCCGAGCTGATAGGCCCACGGTGTCTTGCCCAAGCCTGAATCACCGACCGCCACGTGGACGTCACCGCCGGGCAGCAATCCGTCTACGACATAATCGCCCGGTTTTTCTTGGTGGAGCCTTTCCAACTCGGCCAGCGTGACGAAAGTATTTGAGTCCCGTGATGCCCGTGTAGCCTCAGGTAGCTGCGGGCGTTCGGTATGCGATCCGGCCAGGGTAATCTCGTCGTCGCCCCAGCCAAAAATTGTACGAACAGCGTCCCAGACAGGGTGCGCTGCTGTTGCAGAAACCTTGAGAAATGCGCCTCCGATAGAGCCACTGTGAAATGATGCTCGCCTAGGTGCACCTTCGATAAGCGGCCTTCCAACTGTTGCCTCTGAATGCTGCTCGCCCATTTCTTCTCCTTCGCTGACTTGAGTGATTCTTACGCGCTAATTCATCTTCGCTTGACGAACGGTAATGGTCCGTAAGAGAATTGAGACATGCCTAACAGCATTAGCCAGGTACAACGCCCAAAAACACTTGAGAGAAATCTTGATTCTCTGGAATTGCTCCGAAAGTACGGGCTGGGATTGTCAGGGACAGAGGAACTACACGAGCGTTGCTATCCCTACGAGCATCAAGGCCACTATTTGACGGAACACTTGAACGCGCTTTCGCGGCCCCCGGCCAAGCAGAAGTCCCTCTTGGAATCTGTGCGTTCTCTACAAGAGCTTGCACGGGCGCAGAAAAATAGAGATGTTGCTGCGGTTGACCGCCTGCGAACGATCAAGAAAGGAATGAATTTCGCCTACGGGTATCTGGCCGACGCAGCACTCAGCGGACTGCGTAAGCATTCAAAGAATAGGTGGGCGCTTGGCCTTCACAAAGATGGCTTGATAGTGGAACCCACAACATTAGAAGCGAGAGCTGCAATTGGTGCCTTACTGCTCGCAGAAAACGGACTGATCGACCGTATTAAGCAATGCCTTCATTGTCAAACGTGGTTCTACGCGCGATTCAAGCATCAGCAATTCTGCCGGGACCCTATTAAGAAGTGCCAGTGGAATCACTATCACACGCCAGAATGGAGACGACAGCACCGAGAGCAGAATAAGAAGCACCAGCGAGCCTATCGAGAGCGAATGTTCCCAAAAAGGAGGCACGCTTGATCGGGACAAAATCATGCCCGGAGCTTCGCTGTCGAGCGACACTAAAACGGACCCATAGGGGTGGAAGAGTTTCGGGAAAACTCGACGTGAATTTACGGCTACCAGGAGGGAAACGTGGGCATCTGCCGTGCTTCTAGCTACTTATCTCGGATTTCCGCAAAATTCGTGGAATCAATCACATCGCACGCGGTATCAATGCTCCCAAAATTCGACCGAGTTCCTTCAAAATCAATGAGATAAGCCTCGGCGTGAGTTTATTGAGCTAGGTTGATTCCACCCACATTGGGTCCTCGTATCCTGTAGAAACCTCGCATCCTGCGTTGAAGCGTTGTGCTTCACTTCTCAAGCATCTCGTATCAATAGCTCAGCTTCGTTGTGGCGAATTATTTTCTGAAATTCGACCAGCTACCTCGAAATAGCAGCCTGGTTGCCACCCGGATTTCTGGTAAAGCAGAAGATGAAAACGTGTCCAACATGCGGAGCCTCATCGACGGTGCTTATCGTCAATATGTCGAACGGCCAACGCTTCTGTCATAAATGTTCTGGACGGGCATGCTCGAGTTTCATGGCGCACTATGTCCTCACCGTTGAAGACGTAGCGTGGCTTCGGGCATGTGGCATTGACCCGGAAGTGTCGAGCATCGAGGACTGCATCAAACCACGCACGGCAAGAGACGAGTAGTTTGGCAGGTTACACTCAGTCCGGGAAAAGCTAATCTTCTAACGGAAAAGGGTGTTGTGGAACGCAAGATATTCCCGTGACGGCAAGCTGCTAGTTTCACGCGGCAGTCGAATAGGCTTACCGTGCAATTGGTAGTAGTCTCGCCCGTTCTCGAACTCCTCGCGGATTCGACCGCTAACGACAACCTTCAACTCGGCGGCATCCACAGTCATATAACCCTGGTCGAACAACGTGTGGAGATCGCTGCGCAATAGCAGACCATTTTCCGGCTGATGTGGACCACCTGAACCGTAGGGCTTGATGTGAGCAGCTTCGAGTACTGGCAATGTACGCTCTCCGGTAATCGTGCATCGGCGGTCGTACACTTCCGTTACGATCACCCTGAATGCGCCTTGGCCAAGCCGAGGCCGCACGAGCATTGGCTGTCCATAGCGACTTTCAACCGCCGCGACAGTCGCGGGACCCGGATTGAAATTCGCAGTGGCATCCATGCTCAGCCGCTCTGTAACCGCTCGCCAGAGTGCCTCGCCCGTGGACGCGTCTTGGCTGCTGTAGCCTTTTCCTTGGACGATGTTGAGGCTGAAATCGGACGGAATCGGAATCCAATTTGTCTCGCTGAAGAAGAATGGCTCTGCAAGCAGAATGCAGCCGACCGATGGGTTGTCCACTGGCCCAATAGGTGATCGTCTGTATGTCGCGATTCTGTCGCGCATTTCCGACAGAGATCGAACGCCGTTGCCCTCTCCGAAGGACTCCCAAGCTAGGGAGATTGGCAACTGGACGAACCGCGTGAAGAACCCTCCACCCACGATGAAATTACGCGGCGCGTGAAGTTTGAACAGGAGCATTTCGCCCATGCCGAGAGCTTTGAAAGATGCTGTTGGCGATGGACGCCAAAAATTGACTTCCTCCACGCCAGGCTTAGACGCATGCAATGAGAACCAGTCGTAGTCGGTAACTGCGACAAAGAAATTCATCGGGCTATCTGGAGCAAAACGCTGTTGCGGTGATAGTCGAGAAATTGCCGCTGACCTTCGGTGAACTTCCCAACGTTGACCGAGCGGCTTGTTTCGACTCCCATCCTCTGCAACGACGGCCTATGGGCAACCGGCGAGATGATGAGATCGCCTGAATCATCGAAGCCAATAAAGCCCCGGTCGAAAAGATGGTCGATGCTAGGAGTCAGGAGCAAACCGTTCTCGCCGTTTAATCGTTCTTCGTTGTTAGAGTCTCGCCACGGTTTGCAATGGCTGGCCACGAGATGGCTCAGATTGTCCACGCCCGTAATGCGACAAGAGGTTTCGATCTGCATTACGCGCTGCTTGAAAAGACCCTGACCGACTCGTGCGCGAACGATGGCCTCACGGTCTGTCTCGGTCACGGAAACATCGCTCTCGACTTGTTCTTCGAGCCTTCGTTCCCACACATCCAGATCGTCGCCCGTCACGATCTTGCCATCTTCGACAGCGGCATCTACTACTCCACCTGCACGCAATGGTCGGACCTCGTTTCCTATCAGGCCGCTGAGCACCTCAGCGAAGTTCGGCAAAATCTCCGTTAGATAAATCGACTGGATACCGTTGCCATTAGCTTGAAGAGGTGAGTAGCGCTGGGGCAGGACCGACCTCAAAACATCCATGTGGTCCTTTGGGCGAATCTTGTTTAGCAGCGGAACGAACGATACGTTCACCCGCCATCCGATGTTCTCCCAATTTGGTCCTGTCGAGCCAAACTCGGTTGGCTTGGGGCATTCCCAACAGTAGGACTTGGCTATCCCGATAGCGGTAATTCGAGTGTCTACGAAAGAAAAAATCAGATCGCCAGGTGCGACCTCACGCATCGACTCGTAGAAAGGATTGCGTCCGCCGTTTGCGTTACGCTTCGGTGACCACAGATAGCCGCCTGCGATCTCTTGACGGAATGTTTGATTTTGGTTGACCCACCAATATCGCATCCCGGCTCCACTTCCAGCATGGAAGACTACATCAACCGCGGTACGACGAGAGACAGTAACCCGGAGTTCCGTCAGTCCGGAAAAAGCGAATTGTCCTGTCTCATTTTCGGCGGCTGTGAACGATGAGGTCCCGAGAATGGATAGGCAGGATGGTTCACGCGGGAGAGTATAGCGAAGGCTCCGAAATTCTCCCCCACCCCACCCGAACCGACTTTTAGTTTGGCACCGGGTAGTGGATCGACGCCTTTACTTACAAACGCCGCATTTCCCGCCCTCTTTCGCGCAATGCCTACAGTACTTACAGTTCTTGCATGCGTGGCAGGGATCGGCACCAGTGCAGGTAGCCGAGAAGACATCGACTTGATTGATGAGGAAAACACACAACATGATTTGAGCCAAGACGGAAAGTAGCTTGTTACACATTAAATCACTCCTCCTGCGTTTCTATTCTTTGTCCAGCGTTGCATTGACGTTCGCGGTCCCACCAGCGCCTACTGCCAAAGTTCGCTCCCACACCTTGAACCCAGACTTTTCCAGCTTAATTTTGTGGTCACCGGGCGCGAGTTTGAGAGTCGAAGGCGTGCTACCCATGTATTTGTCGTCCACCGTTATCTCGGCTCCATCGGGAATGGATTTCACATCAACTGACGAGAGTGACGAATCTGCGCTCGGGACCGGAGCAGCGGGCCCCTGTGCCGCAGTCGCATCGATGGTGGGCTTGTCCGCCTGAACCTTTTTAAACCTTGCCGGGTCCAGTGGAATATCTCCGTTGATGTACGCGGTAACCTCGGTTCCCTTTGGAATCGTGATGTCTTTGCCGTGCATGAATAAAAAGAGTGGGGCGGCAGGAAAAAAGACAATCGCAGTTCCGATCATAGCGCCCGTCATTGCGCCAGTGTGACCGCCACCCTTTACCTCCTTGACCGCTCGCAATGGTGCCTTCTCTCCGTCTATCAGACGCACGTCATCGATGTTTACATTGAGTTTGCCACCGCGAGCCATTCGACGCTTGTGCTGCGCCTCGGTTATTGTTGCCAACGCTAGACCGCCACGCGGGACGACAATAACATCCTTCACCTTGATATCTTCAAGAACCTCGAAGTCCACACGGTCTCCAGTGGTGGCATCAGCCGAAGAGAGATTGCGAGTAAGACGAAGTTTAATCGGTGTGCCGTCTTCCAAGCCGAAAGCCAGTGGTTGCTTCAGAGATGTCGTTTCAGTTTTTTGTGGTGGCTGCTTATCTTTATTTTCTTGTGGTGCCTGGGGGAACTTCTCGAAACCTGAAAAAATCAGTGAGGTCGAAAGAACAAAAGAGCACGCAAGTCTCATGGCTGGGCCTCCGTATGACTTGTCGCGAGATATTGCGAACTACAATCTGCTCGTCACTATAGTATGTCAAATGTATAGTTCAGCAACGCTTGCAGACCGAGACTGCTTCGAGCAAATTTCCCCAAACGAAACTGAAACGCATGCGCCGTTTCAAATCGGTCTGACAAGCTGCTCGCTGCCGCATCAGCTTTCCCAACCTTGTTTTCCTCAGAATCCTTTTTTCTCCAATGGTTTAGCAGGTTTCTAAAAAGCCGGAACGAAATGCGCCGAAATGCTGATTGTCTGGAGAAGCCCATGCAAGACATTTAGCTCAGCCGTTTGCGAATTGTGGTGGCCTGTGGTGACTGTGCGCGAAATCATATCGATGTTGATCGCGTGTTCCTGCCTGTCACCCACCGCAGTAGCGCAAAAGGTGTTCCCGAGTCCCTCGACAATCCAACTTTCCCCCAAGGTGGAACACACTCAGGATTTTAGCGAGATCGTTGTTCCGATTACCTCAGTGAAGATTACTCCCTCGTTAAAGCTTGGCATGTTGGGGAAGCTTCGCCCTAACCTCGACATGGATGCTAAATTCGCTACGGGCTTTTGTCTGGACGCCGCGTGTGCGTATATCGTAACTAACTATCACGTAGCTATAACTATGCGGCCTGACAAAATCCAAAAGGAGAAAATTGTCCAACGATATTTTGCTACGGGTCCGGATGATGAGGGCGCTACCGCGAACTACATTCCGAACCTGGACGTGTTCCCATATGCGACGAAACGGGACCTTGCCATCTTCGAATTACAGCACCCGCTTCCCCATCATCATGGCCTTACTTTCAGTCTAGATGAGCTGGAAGTTGGCCAGGAAGTAGACATCTACGGCTACCCCACAGGAGTTATCAATCCTTTCCGCAAACTCACTCGATTTCCGGCCAAATTCAAAGCGCCGACGACTTCAGGACTTCTCGCCTTTGACTACCAGTTATCTGCCGATCAACCAATTCGCATAGCGGGGGCAAGTGGCGGCATCGTCGTTGATAGGAAAACCGAAGAGATTGTCGCTATTCTGAGCGGAACCAATGAAACCACTGCTGTCGCTGTGCCGATTCAAACCCTGGTTAAATTCGTGACCAAAGTACAGCCCTTCCTCGCCCAGAGAATCTTCCCCGCCACAAAACAAATCCCACCAGTCTCGGCAGACATCTATCCAAAGTTCGTACCACCCGGTTCTGATGGGCTACAGCACCGACCTGAGGAGCCCTATGAAGTCGGCGTGCTGCGACAACGGGGGCAATTTCTGGCGGATAGTATTCGCAATTTTATAGCTGTGCAGAGTTATGCCTGGGGTACCGGAGATAAAGAGCCCGATGTTGAGGCAGCGTATGAAGTCCGCGTTATCGACGGCGTTCAACAGTTCCGCAGTTTTCCGGACGGCAAGAAGGACCTAGACGAGATACCCTGGCCTCATAGGAGAGCTTGGGTGAATCCGGCAGATGAATGGTCAAAGTTGCCCAAGATGGTTGGAACGGACTCACGGTTAAAAGTTCATCAAGCCCCGGACGTTGTCATGAACGAGCGACGCGTGAAGGTCTTTCAGTATTACGCGAGTGTTGAGGATAACTTGTGCCCTTTTGCGCCAGTCGAAGATTTCGTCTTCTTCGCAATCAGCAAGACTATAGCCGTCGCCTGTTACGGGGAAGTTTGGACGGACGAGGATATGAATATACTTCGAATGTCGGAGCGATTGGACCTTTCTGAGAAATTGAAGGCTTTTCGGGGATGGGAAGACCTTCACGTAATCGTTACCTACGGTTGGCTGAAGCGAGCGGATGAGACCCCTTGGCTCGTTCCTTTGACCATTTACACGGAGGTTCGCGACAAGAAGCACATCCATTGGTGTCGCGGCAATTTCACGGACTATCGTGTGTTCAGCGTACGGGCGAGGCTCATCGCAAATTAAATCACGCTTAACCGAAGAGACTGCATAGAGGATCGCCTAATCCAGAAACTTAGTTTTTGATTCGCAGTCAGTGCAATTCAGATGACATTCCAGCACGCTCGGCTTTGCTGGCTTCGGCTTGTTTGTACGCTCGAAGCTTTCGGTACAGCGTTGTCCTTCCAATCCCGAGCATGCGAGCGGCATCAAGCTTATTCCCGTTCGGCTCTCGGTAGCGTCAGGCTGAGGGCCTTGCAATTCCTCCGAAGCCCATTCCGCGACTTGAGGATTACCGTTTTGTAGCTGTCACCTCAACCGCCTAAGTTCGTTCACTAGCGCAACGATGTTCGCATTAAGCGAGACAATATTCTCGACAAGCGCCACTCTTTCATAGGATTTCATCTGCTTCTTCCTTTCGAGGCCACCTATTCATCGTTTTTCCCGTTTTCCACAGGCGACGCCTCATTGATTGCCATAATAGAAGTTTCCTTATATAGCATCTTGACAGACATAGTCAAGGTGCCTTATATACCTGCTAAGTAAATACCCCACGAAGGTCGGTTGCTAGGAGGATATTCATGACGCCCAGCTATTCGCCTCTATTTGTAGTGCCACCGAAGCGATCATCACTCCTCAAGCTCGCTCTGTTCTGTGTGTTTATCACGGTGGTGATCGTGGTTCTCTTCGGTTGAAGTCCCAGGGGTCAGGCCAGGAGTCTAGCTTTGAAAACACTGACGCTTCGAGACGATTCATTAGCTGGGCAAATTAAAGAAGCCTTGAATGAAATTCACGCGTTCTGCGGCGATGCTTGCGTTGCGCGGCGGGCTGCTCGCAAGGGTTCAGCCGAGTGGCACAAGCGAACAGGCGAAATCTTGGCGTATGGGCGAATGACATCTTTGTTGGCTATGGTCGAAGAGGTCGCGAGCAAAGTGCTAGAGCAGAGAGAAACCAAGGAGATGGAGAACGAAGACTTATACCGTGATTTGGTCGAGCACTCCCAAGACCTGATCTGCACGCACGACTTGCAGGGTATTCTTTTGTCCATCAATCAGGCCCCACTTAAAATTCTCGGATATTCTCGCGACGAACTCTTGAATAAACCGCTGCGGGATTTTGTCGTACCGGAGGCAAGGGCCAGGTGCGATGAATACCTCGCGCAAATCAGGCGAGATGGTTTCGCCAAGGGTCTTCTCCCCGTTTTGACAAAGGACGGGCAGACAAGACTGTGGGAATACAACAATACCGTTCGCACGGATGGAGTTGAGGCACCAATTGTCCGTGGAATGGCTCATGACGTTACGGAGCAGAGGAAGGTTGAAAGGGCCCTGCGCGAGAGCAAAGAGAGATTTCAGCTCATGGCCGAGAACATCGAAGAGATTTTCTGGATCATCGAGCCGAAGACTTTGAAGCTCATCTATGCAAGCCCGGCCTACGAACAAATCTGGGAACGGCCACAGGAGGAAATCGAGCGAGACCCGACAGCCTACCTAAAATCGATTCACCCCGAGGACGCCCCTCGGATTCTTGAAAAGCTCGCACGCCTTGAAACCGTGGATCATCTTGAGGATGAGTATCGCATCGTGTGCCCCGGCGGTCGAATCAAATGGGTCTCTTCACGGGCATTCACGGTGTGGGATTCCAACTGGAGATTAGCAACATTTGTTGGTACGACGCAGGACGCAACGGAGCGCAGGGATAGTGAACAAGCTCTAAGACAAGCCCAAAAAATGGAGGCAGTCGGCTTGCTGGCAAGTGGCGTTGCGCATGACTTCAACAACATCTTGGCGGGGATACTTGGGTACGGTGAACTACTGCTGAAGTCACTTGATGTGAATGATCCTACTAGGAGCAGCCGACTGCAAAGCATTGTAAGCGCAGCCCTGCAAGGAAGGAACTTAACAGGCAAGCTACTGGCCTTCAGTCACGACGAAGTTTTCATGACTTATCCTGTGGACGTTGACGCAGAAATTGCCCAAATGGAAGATATGCTCGGGCGTTTAATCGATGAGAACATCGTCCTCACCTTCCAGTACGGCTGCAAGGAAAGAGTTCTTTTAGGTTCTGGTCTTCTTTATCAGCTCATTCTCAACCTCGCAATAAATGCGAAGGACGCGATGCCAAAGGGTGGCAGATTGCGCATTTCCACTGCCGTGACAGAAATTTCCTCCCACCGGGGTGAACCTGCCGGAATCCGTGAAGGCAGGTATTTGCAGCTAGAGGTCTCCGATACGGGCTGCGGCATGAATAGTGCGGTTCAAGGAAGACTTTTCGAACCGTTTTTCACGACGAAACCCACGGGAAGAGGAACCGGGCTAGGGCTGTTCACGGTCTTCTCCATTGTTCGCCAATGCTCAGGCCATATCACTGTTCGCAGCAAGCCAGGGGAAGGCACCACCTTCGACATCTATTTTCCAATCGTGCAGTCTGACGTTCCGACGGAGCAGGAAGCACCCCAAAATGCTCCTCGGAGAAGCAGAAGAAATTTGGTCATGATCGTTGAAGACAACGTTCGGGTGAGGAACGCTCTGCACGATCAGTTGAAAGACCTCGGCTATTCGGTTCTTAGCGAAGAGACAGCAGCACAAGCAGTGGTTGATATTAGGCGAATTGGCAAGGAGCTTGACCTAGTGGTGACTGATGTGGTTATGCCCGAATTGAGCGGCCCCGATCTGGTCCAGAAACTGAGACAAGTACAGCCGAATCTTAGAGTTCTTTATATCACTGGCTATGCGAATCAATCCGTCTTGTCAAAGGATGCTCTGGGCGCGGGGACCGATCTGCTGCACAAACCGTTTACTCAGCGAGAGCTTGGTTTGAAGATTCAGAGTCTTCTGGGTTTTCATTCCGAGGCGAGGTCGATCTAAAGCTATAGGCGATTGGAGGTGAGGATGATCATCGGTGATCGTTTGCGAGCTATAAGGGAACACCGGAAACTTTCGCAGGGAGAAATCCAAAACCGCACGGGACTGCTCCGCTCTTACATTTCCCGAGTAGAAAACTGCCATACAGTACCCGCGCTGGAGACTCTGGAGAAGTTGGCCCGAGCGTTGGAGATACCCCTTTATGCGGTCTTCTATGACGGTGAGATTCCGCGTCCTGAACTCGCTCCTCCAGGACGTAATGGAAATACAGATGGGGGATGGGGTGCCTCTGGCAAGCATGCCCGATTCCTGCACAAGCTAAGGACATCCCTGTCAAAGATGAGCGTGAACAAAAGAGAAGTACTGTTCCTATTTGCACAGAAACTCGTGGCGGGAAAGCACTCCAACGGACACAACGCCGCCAATTAAGTCTGCCTGCGATTCGGCGTCATTCAGTCGAACAAAGAAGACTCCTGTCGCAATCGCTGCGGTTTTCCAATCTCCGGCAGTCCCTTCGCTTGCCACAGGTTGCGAAATTGTTCGATTGTCGCGGGAGCGTGGCCTGCGTAGTGATTGTTAGCATAGGCGTAGACCAGCACGCCGCGTTTCCTGACCTGATAGCAGAAATCGACCCAACTGCTGAGTTCCGTGCTGCGGTCAACAACGGTCTTGTCCCAGGTCGTTGTCTGCTCTTCGATACTTTTGCGGTCACCGAGCCATCGGATGTACGTCCAGTCGGCAGTGATCAGGTCAAATTTCAGTTCTGCCGGGCTTGGCATGAATGACCGATCTTGTAGCACGAGGGCAATCTTGTGACCTCGCAGGAAGCTCGCAAATTCAGCGTCGAGCCAGCCCCGATTGCGCAACTCAATCGCAAACTTCTGAGAGTTGGGCAGCTTCGTGAGGAACGGCACGAGTCTGTCCAGAAACTCGTGTCGGTCACGAAAGATGCTCCGATTGAAAAAAGGAAACTGAAAAACTATCGGACCAAGTTTTGGGCCGAGGATACTCATCGTATCGAGAAACTCCTTCAAGTCCACATCACAGTCAGCTAGAACTTTTTCGTGCGTGATGACTTGCGGAACTTTGACAGAGAATATGAATCCTTCGGGTGTTCGTGCGCCCCAATTGTTTACGGTGCGAGCCGGATGCTGGCATAAGGTTAGTACTGACACGGATAGTTCACAAAATACTGCCAACGACACCTCCTTGTAGCGGTCTGCCACAAAGCACTAAGACTAAAGTCTTATCACTGGTGTGACTGCGACACGCTCATTTCCTGGAACTCGATCTGGGGGCCTAACGAGGTGACGTGGGCGGAATTCTCTGCCCAGGCTATTTCTAAGTCAAGTAGTTTGTTTGATACGAACCGAGGCGCGGGCGAGGCGTATAGCGATTTTTCTAGCTTGGGAGTTGCCAAATCTTTCTGTGCTTGCCATCGCACCCTGCGGTGAGGGGAGCCCGATGCTTGACTCCATAACCGACTCCATTACTGACTCCAAAACCCTGTTAAATGACCCCAAATGACCCCGAAATAGGCCAGAAGACTGCCTTTGAAATCCTGCTAACTCCTTGTTTTTCAGTAAACGGCTTACACCAGGGCGGATTATGAGTCCGCTGTTCCATCCGTTGCTCTACAGGCTTCATAACGAGGACCCATTTTCGGGTGGAACGACTTTCCCCCGATTGCGCATCCATTCCCCCACATTGCAACTGGGAATTTCTTAACGAATGCTTCGGCGGCTCCGAGCCAGCCTAAATTTCCGATTTTCAAAAATCTCGGTGGGTATCTCCCACATACAACAACTCGATTAGCAATCCACGAAGCCGAAATTATTAGGGAATTTTTCTAGTAATGGGCGCAGTTGCACGCGCCACTCTGCTAATTGAGAGGCGTCTTCTATGGAAACTACAGCAAACGCATCGACGGTTCATATATCGCAATCGCGGTTAGAGTCACTAAAGCGGGCTGTTCACGGCCAATCTTTCACCAATTTTCCCGCGATTTTCCAGGGATTCGCAGCCAAGGGAATACCGGAGTCAGAGATCAAGCCGAGAGAGAACGTGTTCACCTTCCAAGCGTGGAAAGCGTTAGGCCGGGTTGTGCGGAGAGGCGAGCACGGCGTCAAGGTAACGACTTTCATCGAATGCACTAAAGAAAACAAAGAGACACGCGAGAAGGAATCGTTTCGCCGTCCCTGGACGACTACGGTTTTCCATGTCAGCCAGACGGACCCGCTCAAAGGGGGTGCTCGGTGAGCACCCTAACATTCGCCTTTCCGCAATCTCTCACTGAAAAGTACCGGCCAATGCGCATCGCGGATTTCGTCGGACTGGAACGTCCCAGAAAAGTTTTGACCGCGTTTCTCAAACGGCCTACGTCCGGCGCTTGGCTATTTGTCGGGCCGTCTGGCGTAGGCAAATCAACTATGGCGTTAGCTCTGGCGAACGAGTTAAAGGGTGAGCTACACAAGATTCCGTCCCAAAAGTGTACGGCGTCAGCTATCGAGGACGTAGTGCGGCATTGCTGGTACGCGCCGATGACTCCGGGCGGATTCCATGTTGTGCTCGCAGATGAGGCCGATGCTATGTCCAATGCGGCGCAGCTACAGCTGCTCAGCAAGCTAGATAGCGTGGACCCCGCGCCGAACACAATCTGGATTTTCACTGCGAATGACACCGAGCGGCTAGAGCGTAGATTCCTCTCACGTTGCAAGATGCTGGATTTTTCCAGTTACGGCATGTCGGGCGAGATCGTGGCCTATCTCGACAGAGTGTGGCACGCGGAAGGCGGCAACGAGGATGCGCCCGATTTCGAGCGTCTGGCGAAAGACTCCCGCAACAATGTGCGAGATTGCCTCATGCGATTGGATGTTGAGCTTCTGGCACTTTGAGGCAAAATGCCATGAAAATCCGAGTAGCTATCTACGCGAGGGTTTCCACACTCAATCACGGCCAAGACGTGAACATGCAGACACGAGAGCTACGCCAGTTCGCGGTAGCACGCGGCTGGCAAATCGCAGGGGAGTACATTGATGCGGGGGTGAGCGGCGCGAAAGACTCACGGCCAGAATTGAATCGGCTAATTGCCGATGCCCATAAGCGGCGATTCGATGTGGTTTGCGTCTGGCGGTTCGACAGATTCGCCCGATCTGTCTCTCACTTGCTGCGCGCCCTTGAGACGTTCAAGGCGTTGGGAATCGACTTCGTTTCCTACTCGGAACAGATGGACACAAGCACGCCAGCAGGCAAGATGGTTTTCACTGTATTAGGAGCTGTGGCAGAGCTAGAGCGAAGTCTGATTGCAGAGCGCGTTCGGGCGGGGCTTCGCAACGCACGCGCCAAAGGGAAGAGGCTTGGAAGGCCACGAGTCAGTGTCGATGCTGCGAGGATTGCCACTCTGCGAGCTTCCGGGCTTTCGTGGCCGAAGATCGCCGACGAGCTTGGCGTGAGTGTGGGAACGGTGTACGAAACAGCGCATAGGCTTTCAAAAATCCCCGCAAAAGATGCCGCTGCAAGCGACTGATTCTAAAGTGTGCCTGTTGAAGTCTCATGGCTTTCGAGAATCACCAGTTTGTTGAAAGAGTTCTGCCAGTGTCGGCTACCAGTCTCGCCCAGTGCTCGACAAATCCACGAAATGGCTCATTCTCACGACAGTTTCCGCCATCCCGATTCCCACTCAATACCCTGGTCTTCAAGGAGCCCACGAAGGTAATTGTTTTCTGCGACCTTGCTCCTCAAAAGTTCTTGCACGTTGAGTAGGTCCATTTCTTTGCTCTCAACGATTTTGACGGACGCCGTGAGCATTGCTTGCGAGCCCTCCATATCTTTCCGAGCTTTCAGCATCTTCTTGAAGCAGTCTAAAGCAAAAAAGAACTCGAAGACCGTGCCTGCAATCAGAATCCAAAGAAGTGTGGTCATTCGATGACTCCCGGCGGTCTTTACCCTTGAAGGGGAGCAGACGACGATGCTCTACCTACAGGGAATACGAGTACAGGACCCACGGCCAAAGCACTTTCCATAATATCGAGTATGAAAGCAGAGGTGTAGAAAGCCCCGCTAATCTGCTCGTGGTGTTTCTGCTCAGGTAACAGTAAAAGTCGCGGCGTGGTAGATCACGCCAAATTCTTTAAAGCGCTTGGGCGTCGAGTGAAAGAACTGCGGAACCAACGCGGTCATAGCCAAGAAGATATGATTTCCTTCGGATTTTCCGCTCGCCACTGGCAGCAGATCGAAGCAGGTCGTCCAATTACGATGACGACTCTCCTGCGGATTTGCGATGTGTTCAAAGTCCGAATTTCATCGGTTGTTCGCGGCCTCGACACGCGTATCTACCACGACTGATTTCAAACATTGCGTTGCGGGCAAAAGCGAAGTAACTGGAGACCAAACTACTATCGTTCATTCCTGCTGATACGATATGGGCGTGAGCCATTCACACGACGAGTCCAAAGTGAATGAAGCGGAGTTACTCGTATATCGGGTCTGCCGTCACTCCTTTCTTTCTCTTTGGTCATTTATGAATCCAAGAAAGAGACCGCATGGCCAAGAACTGTGTGATGTTCTTGTCGTGTGCGAGCCGGATGTGATTATTTTCAGCGTGAAGCAGATTGGGCTGAAGAACAGTGGTAATCCTTCCGTCGATGCTCAAAGGTGGCGAAGAAAAGCTGTCCATGAATCCTGTAAGCAGATTTATGGTGCTGAACGTGTGCTTCGACAGAGCTCTAATGTCATTCGCAATGACAATTCTCTTGGCGTGCTGCTGCCGAATGCCTCGCAGGCAAAAATCCACAGAGTCGCCGTAGCTTTAGGCGGGAACCGGCAGATTAGCCTGCCTTTCGGAGACTTCGGGAAGGGCTTTGTTCACGTAATGGATGAAGTGTCTTTTTTCACCCTCCTGAAAGAACTGGATACGATAACGGACTTCGTCGCGTATCTTGCGGCGAAAGAATTGTTCTGCCAGTCTCAGACAAGAGCGCGGTTCGACGGGCCGGAAGAGAACCTCCTTGCAGCATATCTGCACCAAGGCAGGAAGTTCCCAAGTACGTACAATGTTGTCGTATTCGGGGACGGACTATGGAAGGAGTTCACCGAGAAGGGAGAATACAAACGCAAACAGATCGCAAATGAAGACAGCTATGTTTGGGACCAGTTAGTAGAACGATTTGCGCTAGATTTTCTCGACGGCCAATTGGAGTTTGCCCCGAGTTCGTCGGAAACAGAACGTGCCTTTCGTCAAATGGCGAGGGAAGATAGATTTGCACGTCGGATTCTGGGGAGAGGCTTCAAAGAGTTTCTGGATAATTCTCAAACGGTCGTCTCTCGCATGATGAAGTCCCCCTCAGGCGTCGTATACGTGTTCTTGGCGTTGCCGCATAACACCCCGCGCAAGGCCCGCATAGCCGACCTTGGGAACAGATGCTTCGTCGCGCGTGGCCTGAACAAAGAATGCACACACGTCGTTGGAATAGCGACCGAACGATACGAAAAAGGAAAAGGCTTTTCGCTTGATTTGTGCAGTGTTTTCAAACCGGCATGGTCTGATAAAGATCAGAAACACATGGAAGCCATGCAGGAGGACCTTGGATATTTTGTGCGTCCGAAAGTAACGCGGAATCCTGAGGATGAATACCCTACGAATTGAAACCTGTGATTTCCGAATTGCCGGAATGTACTGAGGACCCTTTCAGGTGGCTAAAGGAACATTTTTTCGCAGACCACGTAGCCTGCCTCTGGTTGCACAATCAGTTGCACACTCGCTGCCGAATGTGCCCAAAAGAGCCTATCTTTGTGATTCTAGGCGTGGCTAACCGACTGAAAATGCGGGGGCCTACATCAGACTAGACAATTCCTAAACTGCGTGTCGCGAGTTCGACTCTCGCCAGCCCCACCATAATCCGACTAATGCTTGGGCTTCGCGCCGGGTACGATCTTTCCGATCCTCAGGGTCTTGAAAATCACCGGCCAAAATTCCTTGGCCACATTGCCGCCGGCAATAATCGCCAACTGGATCCCAAAGCGCTCGAAAGTTTGTCCTGCGGTCCGCTCCGCATCAGGAAGATAGCTGTTGGCCAGACCCTCGGCGGCCAAAGGGCCGAGCAAGCCGGAGACATTTATCGCCTCCCCGCCGTCGTCTGTGCGAGTGACCACCACACGCTTCAGGGCGTAAACGAGTTTCTGTGAGGTGCTGCCGTGGGCAAGCACGAAATAGCGCGGGTCGTGATGCAGGACTGAAGGCAGCAGGAAAGTTCCAAACATGTCGGTGGATGCATTGAGCGCGAGCGTCGCGCCGAAGCGTTTGCCGTAACCACTCCCGCCCTGCCCATACCCAGCCCAGGAATCATTCGCCTGCGATATGCCGGCGGTAGCTGCGGAAACAATCAAACCGGCAGGCGCAATGCTTTCATCCACAGCGAGCAGAAATTTCTGCCCGCTGGTCAGCGGCCCATCTGAGTGCGCGAGATCGGGAAAGAACAGCGACCTCTTGGCTAGGATTCCCAACCCCATTTTGGGGCGTTCACCTTTTGCCTTCTGTCCTGTTTCTTGCTTCGGTGTGGGAGCGTCGGGAAGGTTGGCGACAACTCGCTGCTGGGCTGCGCGGGCGCTGCCGGCCGCCACTAAAGCTAACAGCGCAATGACCAAAAGCGAGAGTCGCGCGTGAGGCGCTCGAATAATTAGCTGCACGTGGCCCACCCTCTTTCTTTGCCAGCATAACGTTCGACCCAAATAAGGCGCAGTAAGGTGCGTTTACCTTACTCGCTTGTCGACTGAGCTTCAAATTATTTCTGTACCGTAATCCATGTACTCCGTGTCCGGAACGCTCATGCAAGTGCCTCCAATTCCCGTGGCTCTGAGAATTGCATCGGGTCTCTCCGGTAGGGGGTATTCGCCACGCGTGTGCTATTATTGCCTTCGCCGCAACGCGTTCGCGTTCACGTCCCGCCCCTTCTCGAGCCGGAGGTTGCTCATGCGCCGTACACTTCGCGTCATACTCATCGTCGTTGCCGTCCTGATCGTTCTCGTGCTGGTCGCGCCGTTCCTAATCCCTGTTAACCAGTTCCGGCCGACGATTGAAGAGAAGGCCTCCGCGGCACTGGGACGCAAAGTTGATGTCGGCAACCTTAGCCTTTCGCTCTTCACCGGTTCGCTGGCCGCGGACAATTTGTCCATTGCCGACGACCCGAAGTTCAGTAAATCTCCATTCCTTACGGCAAAGTCCATCAAGGTTGGCGTTCAGTTGCTGCCCCTGATCTTGCAGAAAGATCTCAACATTACGCGCATCGTTATCGACAGTCCTGAGGTCACGCTGCTCCGCAGTTCCGGCGGCGAATGGAACTACTCTTCCTTCGGCGCCTCGGCGGCAAAGCATCAGACCCAAACGCCCTCCCCTTCAAATGCTGGCGAGTTTTCGGTTGAGAAACTGGAGCTCCGCAACGGGCGCGTCATCATCGGCTCGACCGGCTCACCGAAACGCAGCACGTACGACAAAGTCGACCTCACCGCTTCCAACGTTTCGCTCACCACCAAGTTCCCTGTGACACTTACCGCGAATCTTCCGGGCGGCGGCGACCTCAAACTCGACGGTACTGTCGGTCCTCTGGACCAGGAGAACACCGCGCTTACCCCGGTGAATGCCAAGCTGACCGTCAACAATCTGAATCTCGCCACCACCGGCCTCCTCGATCCCTCCTTAGGGCTGGGTGGCCTGCTCGATCTGAACGCCACCATCGCCTCCCAAAATGGCGAAGCGCGTGTGAGCGGCAGCGCGAAACTCTCCAAGGCCTTGCTCGTTGCCGGTGGTTCGCCCGCCGCCATTCCTGTTGTTGTGGATTTCAATACGAAATACGATCTGCGCAAGAACCGCGGTTTCCTCGAGCCTTCCACGCTGAAAATCGGGAATGCGGTCGCGCACCTCAGCGGCACGTATGAAGTTCCTGCGGATTCCGACGCTGTCACCCTGCACGTGAAAGTGGAAGGGCAAAACATGCCCGCGAAGGACTTGGAAGCCTTTCTTCCAGCGCTGGGAATTCACATGCCCAGCGGCGCGTCGCTGCAAGCGGGCACCCTCAACACCAACCTGGAGATCAGCGGCCCCACGAATAAACTTGTGACTTCCGGAAACGTCGGTATGTTCAACGCCAAACTCGTGGGCTTCGACCTCGGCTCAAAACTTGCCGGTGTTTCTTCCCTGGTCGGCATAAAGACCGGCAAGGATCTGGACATCGAAAAAATGACCACCAACTTGCGCATGGCGCCGACGGGGTTGGAAGCGCAGAACTTTCAAGCTGTCGTCCCCTCGCTTGGCACGTTGGTGGGCAACGGAACAATCGACGCCAAGAACAATTTGGACTTCAAAATGGCTGCCACTCTGAAAAATGCTATTGGCGGGGTTGCGGGCGCTGCGGGGAGCGCCGCAACGGGCGCTGCCTCTAATGCGATTGGCGGCCTGCTCGGAAAAGTGACCGGCGGTGCGGCGGGCGGCGCGGCCGGAGGCCTCCTAGGCAATTGCAAGAATGCGAATGGCGGCGGGCCGACCATCCCGTTTCAGATCAAAGGGACCACCAAGGATCCGAAATTTGTTCCTGACGTCGGCGGCGTCGCCGCGAGCATGCTGAAGTCTCAACTCGGCTGTTTTGGCGGCGGTTCACAGACCAAGGCTTCGCCGCAGCAACAGCAGCAAAATCATAACAATCCGATCGATGCCATCGGCGGCCTGTTCAAAAAGAAAAAGCCCTGAGCGATTGCCGCGCTGCCCGGTTTTGCCAAGCCTTGTGGCCGTGACACAATGCTTGTATGCAAAAATCATTGCGCATCACCTTAATTCTTCTCACTGCGGCAAGCGTGCTTCCAAACATCGTTGCGCAGCAGCCGCCGCCTGCTAAAACGCAACCGGCCGCTCCGCCAAAATCCCAGCAAGGAGCCGCTTCCAAGGCTCCGCGAACTCCAGCAGTGAAGACCCTAGCGCCACTCACCCTGAAGACCCAGAAAGAAAAAGCCAGTTATGCGATGGGCATGAACTTTGGCACCGGGCTGCGTAAGCAGTCGATCGACCTCGACCCGGCGATCCTCGCGCGGGGCTTAAAAGACTCTTTTTCCAACGGGAAAACGCTCTTAACCGAAGACGAAGCGCGTACCGTTCTTACCCAACTGCAAAACGACTTGCGCAAAAAACAGCAGGAGCTGGCTCAGCAAGTCGGCGACGCCAATAAAAGAGAAGGAATGGCGTTTCTTGCTGCGAACAAAACGAAAGATGGCGTCGTGACGCTGCCCAGCGGATTGCAATACAAGGTTCTCCAGGAGGGTACCGGACCCAAGCCGGCGCCCACGGATACCGTCGTTTGCAATTACCGGGGCGCGCTCTTGAACAACACCGAGTTCGACAGTTCTTACAAGCGTGGTCAGCCGGCTACTTTTCCGGTCAACGGAGTGATCAAAGGCTGGACCGAAGCTCTGCAGCTCATGCCCGTGGGATCAAAGTGGCAACTCTTCGTTCCCGCTGAGTTGGCCTACGGCGAGCGTGGCGCTGGCGGTCAAATCGGTCCCGACGCCACGCTGATGTTCGAAGTCGAACTGCTTTCTATTCAAGGCAAGGAGGCGAAGTAATCCCTGGCTCCTTGACTCTTCCGCAACTTCCCACTAGCCTCGTGCGTCTGCAGGAACGTTGGCGGCTGGATCGCGTCTTCCGCGCTGTCCAAAACTAAGGAGTGGTGAATGCGTTCTTCGTTTCAGAGGTTGAGGTTTGCGTTGGGGGTCCTCGCGGCAGTGTGCGCAGTTTTGCTCGGGTCGGCCCGCGCCGCCGCGCAGGGTGGTGAGCCGCAATACTTCGCCATTCGCGGAGCCACCGTCGTTCCCGTCTCCGGACCGCGCCTGGAAAACGCCACGGTAATCATCTCGCGCGGCGTCATCAAAGCGGTCAGCAAAGACGCCGCCATTCCCGATGAAGCTTGGGTCATCGAAGGCAAGGGGCTGATCGTCTATCCCGGCTTCATCGACTCCTTTACTGACGTTGGCATTCCCCCCGCTCCCGCGCTCCCCGCCGTCGAAGCAGGTTCGCGCCCGCAACTATCTACTTCTCACGGCCCAGAAGATCGGCCCGGAGCGACGCCCTGGCGCAGCGCGGCCGACGAGGCCAGCCTGAGCGACAAGCGCGTCGAAACTTGGCGCTCCGCGGGTTTCACAACTGTGATTTCGGCTCCGAAAGGTGGGATGTTCCCCGGGCAGGCCGCCTTGCTGGACCTTGCGGGAGAGCGCAATGGCGACATGGTCGTGAAATCGCCGGTCGCCGTTCCCGTGTCCTTGCAACCCGTCGGCAACTTCGCCAGCTTCCCCGGATCGCTGATGGGCTCCCTTGCCTACGTGCGTCAGGTGTGGTTGGACACCGAATGGAGCACCAAGGCCCAGGCCATCTACGAAAAGAATCCGCGCGGCGTAGCGCGGCCGCGCTATGACCATACCGAGGAGGCCCTCGCCGATGCGCTGGAAGATCACGCGTTGGTGCTCATCCCGGCGAATAATGCCACGCAGATTCGCCGTGCCTTTGAGCTTACCGACCGCTGGCACGTGAACGGTGTGCTGTATGGCGGCCAGATGAGCTACGAATTGGCCAACGAAATCGCCGCCAAGAAATTACCCGTTCTCGTCGACTTAAAATGGCCCGAAGCTGAAAAAGACGGGGATCCCGACGACGTCCCTTCGCTCAACACCCTGCGCTTCCGCGACCGCGCGCTTTCCTCCCCCGCCGCGCTCGCCAAAGCCGGGGTAAAGTTCGCGTTTTATTCCGGCGCGATCACCGCGCCGAAAGACATCCTGAAGGCAGCTAAAAAATCCATCGACGCGGGTCTTCCCCCGGACGCCGCGATTCGCGCCTTCACCCTGACGCCCGCCGAGATTTTCGGCGTCGCGGACCGCCTTGGCTCGATCGAAAACGGCAAAATCGCCAACCTGGTTGTTACTGATGGCGACATCTTCGACGAAAAAACAAAAATCAAATTTGTGTTCGTCGACGGCCGCAAATTCACCATCCGCGAGCCGGACAAGCCCAAAGATCCCCCCAAGGGTGACCTGACCGGCAAATGGAAGCTCTCTTACACCACACCAGAAGGGCCGGAAGAATCGACGGCAGAAATCGTAATGGCCAGCGACGGCTCTCTTTCGGGCACGCTGACCAGCACGCGCGGCACCGCCAACATTATTAGCGGCTATCTCAGCGCCGATAAGTTCAGCTTCACCCTCAACATTCCCATCGAGGGTTCGCCTTCCGATGTGCTCTTCACCGGCACCTTCGACGGCACTTCCATGCAAGGATCGATCAGCGTGCAAGGATTGAACATCGACTTTACCGGTATAAAGCCTGGGATTCGCAAGCTTGCCGCGAGAGGTGCCCGATGAGAACCGCGACGCTGACCTGCACAAAAGTCCTTATTTGCTCCGCGCTTTTCGCCTTGCCCGCGTCCGTTTTGGCCCGCGCTTCTAAAACTCCAGCCGTCGCCGCCGAGGCCTCTTCCGTCATTTTGATTCAGAACGCCACGATTTTGACGGTCAGCCACGGCGCCATCGAGCATGGTTCGATTTTGATCAAAGACGGAAAGATCGCCGAGGTCGGCGCGTCCGTGAAGGCTCCGAAAGACGCGCACGTCATTGACGCCTCCGGCCTATTCGTAATGCCCGGCATTATCGACTGCCATTCGCACATCGCCGTGGACGGCAGCGTGAACGAAGGCAGCATCTCCGTCTCTTCCATCGTCAATATCGCGGACGTGCTCAATCCCGATGACGTCGATATCTACCGCGACCTCGCAGGCGGCGTCACCGTGGCCAACGTGCTGCACGGCAGCGCCAACGCCATCGGTGGCCAGACTGTGGTGATCAAGTTGCGCTGGGGCCAACCCGCCTCGAAGCTCCCTTTCGAAAGCGCGCTGCCGGGCATCAAGTTCGCGCTTGGCGAAAATCCAAAGCGCTCCAATTTCGGCCGGTCCCCGCGTTATCCCATGACGCGCATGGGTGTCGAGGAAACAATTCGCGGCGCCTTTGCCGAAGCCCGCGATTACAAAGCTGCCTGGGACCTGTACAGCAAGCGCACCGCTGCGGGCGAGAAGAACTTACTACCGCCGCGGCGCGATTTGCGGCTCGACCCTTTGGTCGAAGTGCTCGAAGGCAAGCGCTACGTACATTCGCACTGCTACCGCGAAGACGAAATCCTGATGCTGTTGCGCGTGGCCAAGGAATTTGGCTTCAAGGTGCGAACCTTCCAGCACGTCCTCGAGGGCTACAAAGTGGCCGACGAGATTGCCGCGGCTGGTGCGGGCGCATCCACCTTTTCCGATTGGTGGGCCTACAAAGTCGAAGCCTACGATGCCATTCCTTACAACGCGGCATTGATGACTCGCCGCGGCGTCGTTGTCTCCGTGAATTCCGATGACGCCGAGGAAGCTACCCACCTCAATCAGGAAGCCGCTAAGAGCATCAAGTTTGGCGGTCTTTCGCATGACGAAGCACTCAAGCTCATCACGCTGAATCCTGCCATTCAGCTCGGCATCGACAAGCGCGTCGGCTCCATCGACGCCGGCAAGGACGCCGATCTGGTCATCTACAATCGTGATCCGCTTAGCGACTACGCCGTGGTCCAGAAAACGCTGATCGACGGTCGCGTGTACTTCGACCGCCAGCGCGATGTCGCCGACCGCACCGCCAGCGAAAAAGAAAAGAAAGCGCTGCTCGAAAAGGAAAAGAAGAGTGCAGAGAAGAAGGCAGAGTCCGGCGAAGCCGCCAAGAAGCCCGGCGAAAAAAAACCCGAAGAAAAGAAGCCCGAAGAAAAGAAGCCCGAAGAAAAGCCCAAGCCACCGCAACCCAATGCCGTTTCCGGAGGTGCGCTGTGAAGCACTCTCGCACTTCCCAGCGCCGCTTCCTTTATCTCCTTTGCTTCCTAAGCCTCCTTTACCTCCCTCAGATAACGAATGCGCAGGACAAGTCACCCACCTACGCCATCACCCACGCGAAAATTTTCACCCTATCCGGCGCCACCATTGACGATGGCACGGTCGTGATTCAAAACGGCAAAATCGCAAATGTCGGAGCCGCCGTGGACGTCCCCGCAGGCGCCCAGGTGATCGACGGCAAGGGTCTGCAGGTGTATCCCGGCCTATTCGATCCCGTTACCCAGATGGGCCTGCGCGAAATCGGCGCGGTCAACGCCACGGTTGATTCTTCGGAAACCGGAGCGTTCAACCCGGATGTGGTCGCCGCCGAGGCTGTGCTGCCCTCGAGTGAACATATCCCTGTTACGCGCGCCGCGGGCATCACCGAAGTGCTCGCCGTGCCGGCGAGTGGAGGCATGGACTCCGCGGGCCCGACGGGCATTCTGGGCGGTCAGGCGTCCGCGATCCATTTGTCCGGCTGGACCATCAATGACATGCTCCTCAAGAAGAGTGTCGCGATGGTGCTCAACTGGCCGGAAATTGAAACGCAAACGTTTGATTTCTCCTCCTTCTCAAGAAAGCAAAAACCGTTTGCAGACGCCAAGCTGGAATATGAAAAGCACGTAGACGAGCTCACCGAGTGGCTCGACCGTGCCCGCCACTATGCGCAAGCGCTGGGCCATGGCGGTCCCGGCGATTTTCAGCGCGACATCAAGCTGGAAGCGCTCGTGCCTGTCACCCGCGGCGAGCTGCCCGTGCTGGTTTTTGCGGACAAAGCGCGCGACATTCGCAATGCCGTGGAGTTCTGCGAAAAGCAAAAGCTGAAAATGATTCTTGGCAGCGGCGCCGAGGCTTACAAAGTAAAGGACCTGCTGCGCTCAAAAAGCATCCCCGTGATTCTTGGCCCCACACTGGCGTTGCCCCGAGAAGACGACGATCCGTACGACCGCTTGCTCACGCAGCCTGCGGAACTCGCGTCCGCCGGCGTAAGATTTGCCTTCGGCAGCTTTGACAACTCGTTCTCCCGGCGCCTCGGCCAGCAAGCCGCAAACGCCGTCGCCCATGGTCTGCCCTACGACGAAGCTCTAAAAGCCGTGACCTTATACCCCGCGCAGATCTTCGGCCTCGCGGATCAAGTCGGCACGCTCGAAAGCGGCAAAATCGCCAACGTCATCGTCACCAACGGCGATCCCCTCGAGCTCACTACCGAAGTGCGCTACCTTTTCATCAAGGGCCAGCTCACCTCGCTCGAGAACAAGCAGAAAGCCCTCTACGAAAAATATCTCAAGCGCCCCAAAGCACAATAAGCCGAGGTGTCTCCTGTCGGGCGCAGCAGGCTGCGCCACAGCACAAGGCGTTTCCGCCTGATTTTGCAAATCAGGGGAAACTTTTCCAGGGAATCTGCGTTCCTATCTTTGAACGCCATGCCTACCCACAAGTTCGCCCTAACTGCCGCATTTTGCCTGACCGTTTTTGCTGCGAGCGTACCCGCGCAGGACCCGCAGAAAATCGTCGATCAGTACATCAAAACTGCAGGGGGCTCCAAGGCTCTTTCTGAGGCTAGAACCATCACCATCGAAGGCACGTTCCATACGCCCGATGGCAAAGCTGGAACTTATACGCTCAACACCAGGCTGCCCAACCGCTATTACTCCGAGCTGGTCGCCGGTGACACCAGCTTGATCGAAGCGTACAACGGCAAATCCGCGTGGCACCGCACCACGAACGGCGAATCCGCCACGCTGGTCGGCGCGGAGGGCAGCCAGCTCGAAGCTGCCGGGCAGTACTACAATTCGCACCTCGTCGATGCCAGGAAAAACAAGCTCGGCCTCGGTTTTGCCGCCTTCTCCAAGGTGCGGGGCCGAGATGCGCTGGAACTCGAAGTCACCACTATGACCGGCGTGAAGCGGCACGTCTTCTTCGATCCCCAGACGCACCTCATCGTGAAAGAAGCCGCCACCGTCGGCGGGATCGACGAGCAGATTTTCTACGACGACTACCGCCCCGTAAACGGCCTGAAAATCCCGTACAAAATCGAGCTGCACCGTGGAACAGAAACCTACGACATTGCGGTGACGCGCGCGGAGGTAAATGGAGCGGTCGGTGAGCGCGTCTTCGACTTCCCCAAAAAATCGCAGGTCCAACTACCTGACTTGAAGTCGCTCTTCAAGGAGATCGACGAAAACCAAAAAGCCATCGACAAACTCAAGGAGAATTACGCCGGCACCCGCAGCGAGGAAGAAACCCAGTTCGATAAGACTGGAAAAATCGCCAAGCGTGAACTGCGCGAATCCACTTTTTTCTACTTGAACGGGCACGAGGTCTCCACCCTGGTCAAAAAAGACGGCAAGCCGCTCAGCGAGGAAGAGCAAAAGAAAGAAAACGAGAGAGTGCAGAAGGAAATTCAGGAAATCGAGAAGCGCGACGCCAAGAAAGAGGTCAAGGAAGAGAAAGCCAAGGAGGAAGGCAAAGGGAAAAAAGATGACGACGAAGTCGGCATCGAGACTTTTCTTCGCGCCTGCCAATTTGTGAACCCTCGACGCGAGCGCTTCCGCGGGCAAGACGTCCTGGTCTTTGACTTCGAGCCCAATCCCGAATTCAAGCCCCACAAACTAGTGGAGAAGGTAGTGCACGAGCTTGCCGGCGTTGTCTGGATCGATGAGAAAGCCCGCGACGTTGCGCGCCTGGAAGCCTATTTTGTGGGAGATTTCCGCTTCGGCGGCGGCTTGATCGCCAACCTGCAGAAAGGCACGAGCTTCGTGTTCGAACAAGCCTATATCAACAACGAAGTCTGGCTGCCCACCTATGAAGAAGCTCACGTCGGCGTGCGCGTCCTTCTAGTGAAAGCCTTCAAAGTGAATGAAGTGACGCGCTATTCCGACTACAAAAAGTTCAACGTCGAGAGCATTGCTTCCATCGCCAAGCCCAAAGGCTCGGCCAATCCGCCTGCAGCCGCCGAAAGCACCCATCCTAAGCCCCGCTAGCAAGCTGGCGAAGCATCAACCTCAGCTCTTAATTGCAACAACGCTCCGGTCCAGCACCTCGCGCACCTTCTCGCTAAGCGCGCTAGGCGTGAACGGCTTCTGCAGAAACGCCACGCCGTCTTCCAGCAACCCGCTCTGCGTCCCTGTCTGTGTGGTGATGCCGAACGTGTAGCCCGACATGTACAACACGCGCATCTTTGGATGCCGCGCCGTCAACCGTTTCGCCAGCTCGCGCCCGGTGATTCCCGGCATGATCAAATCGGTCAGCAACAAATGAATCTCCGCGCCGTGCCTCACGCACACGTTCTCCGCCTCTTCGGAGTTGGATGTCACCAGCACCGTATATCCTTTTTCGGACAGCGCCATCCGCGCAAGTTCGCGCACCTGCGGCTGATCTTCCACCAGCAAAATCGTCTCTGATCCCTTTTGATCTCCGCTCGCCCTCTTGATTGCGGGCAGCTCCTCCGGCGCCTGTTCTACGCGCGGCAAATACACCTTGAACGACGACCCGCGCCCCGGCTCGCTGTAAACCCAAATGTATCCGCCGCTTTGCTTCACAATGCCGTATACGGTCGAGAGCCCCAGGCCCGTTCCGCGCCCGCTTTCCTTCGTCGTATAAAACGGCTCGAAAATATGTGCCACCGTGTCCGGACTCATCCCCGTCCCGGTGTCGGAAACCGCCAGCATCACGTAACGCCCCGGCTTTACCGTGGCATGGTCGCTCGCGTATGCTGCATCCAGGTCCACGTTCGCCGTTTCCACCGTGAGTTGGCCGCCGTTCGGCATGGCATCCCGAGCGTTCACCACCAAATTCATAATCACTTGCTCCATCTGCGCAGGGTCTGCTTTGATCGTCCCAATATTCTTGCCCGGAACGGTGGACATCTGAACGTCCTCATCCATCAATCGCCGTAACAGCTTGTCCAACCCCAACACAATGCTATTCAAGTCGATCAACTTCGGCTGCAGCACCTGCCGCCTGCTGAACGCGAGCAGTTGCCGCACCAGCGTGCTTGCGCGCTCGGACGCATCCTCGATTCGCTCGACATCCGCCTGCAGCTCCGGCGAAACCCTCGGCCGCTTCAGCGCCAACTCCGTATACCCCTTGATGATGGTCAACAGGTTGTTGAAGTCGTGCGCGATTCCGCCCGCCAGCCTGCCAATTGCCTCCATGCGCCGCGCCTGCTGTAGTTGCGTCTCCAATTGCTTGCGTTCCGTGATGTCCACAATAATTCCTTCCATCAACGGATGCGCATCGCTCCCTTCCACCACCACCGCGGTGTCGCTCACCCAAATTACTCGCCCATCCTTGCGGACGACACGATACTCCGCCTGAAAACGCTCCCCGCGCTGGCTCGCCTCTTCCGCGGCTTCCACGATTTTGTGGTCTTCCGGATGCACGTGCCGCGTCCACGCCCTCGAATCCGTCAGCCACTCTTCCGCCGAAAATCCAAACATCGTTTCCACTTGCGGACTGACGTATAGCCATTCTCCGTGCATGCCCAGCTCCGCGATGTAGCTGATGGCGGCCACCTGCTCGACCAGCATGCGGTACTTCGCTTCCGCCTGCGCGCGCGCGTTTTCCGCGTCCCGCTTTGCCGTCATGTCCCGGCTGACGCAAACCACTCCGCCGTCCGGCAACGCCGTAACCGCCATTTCCACCGGCAGCACGGTCCCATCTGGCCGGTGAATATTCATTGGTCCATGCCACTTGCCGCTTCTCCGCAGTGATTCGCGGATTTCCTGTTCGACCCTAGTGACGTCTTGCGGCGCGTAAATATCCCGCCACGGCCGGCCGACGATGGACTCGGCAGTCTCGTGCCCCATCATTTGCGCGAATGCTGCGTTTGCGTACGAGTGCTGGCCCTTCGCGTCCACGATCGCAATTCCGTTCACCGCCGAATCCATCGCTCGATTGTGGCGTTGCAGCGTGTCTTCCGTCTTGTTCTGCCGATACTGCGTGATGCCCAGCCGCGCGGCATAGCACAGAATCGAAACGCCCAGCAGCGTGAACCGCACAGTTCGCCATTCCGTTCCGAGCTCCGCCACCTGCAGCAGGACGATCAGTGGCGCCAGCGCCAGCGTAGCGTTCGTCAAAACCAAGTCACTGAAGCCCTTGGGCCTCAACCGCGGTATCGCCTGAGGCGCAGTCTTCGGAGGTTGCCAGCGCGCCGCCCACAACGCTGCGCCCAAAAGTGGTAGTGTCCAAGCCAAGTCGAACCAGGTTCCCGCCGGTAGATCTCGCACCAACTGCACATAGCTAGCGCCGCACGCTGATACCGTAAAGATCAACAAATAGAGAGCAAAGCCGGAATACAGCTTGCGAACATGTTTCACGCGCGCGCGCGCTACTTGGATCAATGCCAGGACCAATAGAGCTGTATTTTCTCCGGCCTCCACCCAAATCTCGCGCTCGAATGCGCTGCGCGCGTCCAGGTGATGCGCGGGCAAATAGTAAAAGCCGATGTAAATGAAAAAGAAAACGATGCCGATTTGCATGAAATCGAGCACTGACTCTGGGTCAAGGTTCGAGGAGTCTTTGTCGGGATTCAAAAATACCGCGAGCGCAAAAAAAATCGATTGCGTCCCGAAAAGAAAGCGCACCACCGAACCCGCCGGCGGTTCCGCCTGTAGCACGGTTTCGTAATACATCCAGCCTAGGTTCGCCACGCCCCAGATCGCCAATCCGCAGCCGACGAACAACCAGAACGGCCGGCAAAGGCCCGATGCGCGGCGCGATGCAGCAAAAGACATCCCTGCCGCAAGCGCGCAAGCCGCAACCTGCAGCAAATTTCCGATCAAGGATCCTGCAGGAGAGGTTCCGAGCGTCAGCACCGCCAAAATGTGCAGTGCAACAATGACGAGCGCCAAGACCAACAGCTTTCGGAACATCCCAAGATGCTCCTTCAATCGCGGTTACGATTATCGCTTACGATAAAAGTGTAAGGTAAGCGCTTAACCCGCCAAAGCTCCGCTTGCCCCCTCGTACCCCAAGAGCAAACAGCCATCCCGCTGTGAACCTCGGCGCGCTACAATCCCCAGCCGTGGCTCCAGCCTCCACGCGTGCCTCCGCCCTGCCCGACAATTTTGCGCTTGCCTGCATCATGTTGTGTCTTGCCTTTTGCGCTCACGTGGCCGACGAGGCGCTAACCGGCTTCCTCGGCGTTTACAATCCTACGGTTATCGCCATCCACGCAAAGCTACGCTGGTTCCCCATGCCCACGTTCGAGTATCGCGACTGGTTGGTCGGACTCATCATTGCCAATTTGGTTTTGCTGGCGCTCACGCCCTTCGCCTATCGCAATTCTCGCGCACTTCGGCCGCTGGCCTGGTTCTATGCTGGCGTAATGCTGCTCAATGGATTGGGCCACACTATTTTCACCGTGCTCGGCCAGACCGTCGCCTCGGTGCACTTTCAACGCCCCGCTCCGGGTTTCTACTCATCACCTCTGTTGCTGCTAACTTCGATTTATCTGTTTATCCGCTTGCGCGCGACCCGGCCGCTGAGAAGCAATTGACCGCGCTATTCCTAACCACGACGCTCGAAAAATTAGGCTGCAGAGCTTAGGTGCGCTTTACCGCCCCTCGAGCGGATATCGGTCCTGTGCCTGTATTGCCGCTGCAACGCTGCGCCGCAGCGCAATTGTGTCCACCGGTGCTCGCTTGCCAAACCGCTTGAGCACCGCCATCTGCGTCGTCAAAATGTCGCCTTCATTTACCGCGGTCACCGCCCGTTTGGCTTCATGCTCCACGCGTTCCGCGGCCTCCGCGATAAACACTCGCGCCGCATCAATCATGGTTTGCGTAGCAGATTCGCCCCTCGCCGCCGCCGCTTTTTGCGCGCGCAGCAGGCAAGACTCCATCGCGTAAATCTCCATTACGATGTTCGCGAGCGCGGCAATCAGTTCCTGCTCCTCCGCCAGCTTCTCCCGGAATTTCTGCACCGCTCCGCCCGCCGCCTGCAAAAACATTTTCTTCGCGTTCGCCACTACCCTCGCCTCATCGGCAAGCACGCCTTCCGGCGCTTCCTCGAATGATGGACCGGCCAGAATCTCGTCCGCCAGCTTCATTGCCGCGGGAATCAGCGCCAGTTGCCCGCCCATCGCCCGTTTCATCAGCATCTGAATGATCAGCATGCGGTTGATTTCGTTGGTGCCCTCGAAAATCCGGTTAATGCGCGAATCGCGGTACGCGCGGCACACTGGATATTCTTCATGGAATCCATATCCGCCGAAAATCTGCACGCCCTCGTCCACCACGTAGTCCAGCATTTCGCTGCCATACACCTTGGCAATGGAACTCTCGATCGCGTACTCCTCGAGCACTTTCATCGCGCTCTGGATTTTGTCCCCTCCGGAAGCCGCACCCGCCGCCATCGCCGCTTCAATATTCCCCGCCGAGCGGTACACCATCGACTCCACCGCAAAAATCTGGATGGCCATCTCCGCCAGCTTTTCTCGGATCAATCCAAATTCTCCAATCTGCTTGCCGAACGCCTTGCGCTCCTTCGCATACTTCGACGAGGTCGACAACACGTTCTTCGCACCGCCCACGCACGATGCCCCCAGCGTGAATCGTCCCGCGTTCAAAATGTTGAACGCCACAATGTGCCCGCGCCCGATTTCATGCAGCACGTTTTCTTTCGGCACCTTGCAGTTCTCCAGGAAAATCGGCGTCGTCGAGCTCCCGTGAATCCCCATCTTGTGCTCTTCATTGCCCGGCTTGAACCCTGGAAACGTGCGTTCCACGATGAACGCCGTGAATTTCTCACCATTGACCTTGGCAAAGACAATGTAGACATCGGCGAAACCGCCATTGGTGATCCACATCTTTTGCCCGTTCAGGATGTAGTGCGTGCCCTCGCTGTTGAGCTCCGCGCGCGTCAACGAATTCTGCGCATCCGATCCGGCCTGCGGCTCCGACAAACAGTACGCGCCAATCAGCTCGCCCGTCGCCAGCTTCGGCAGATATTTCTTCTTCTGTTCTTCCGTCCCGAAATAAACAATCGGCAGCGTTCCAATCCCCGCGTGCGCCCCGTGCGTCACCGCAAAACCGCCATAAAGCGACAGCTTCTCCGTCAGCACCGTGGTCGCGATCTTGTCCAAGCCGGCCCCGCCGTACTGCTCCGGCACCCCGCCGCCCATCAGGCCCAGCTCGCCGCCCTTCTTCACCAGCGACGCCATCAAGCCTGCCTTCTTGTTCTCCAAGTCCTTGACCAGCGGCAGCACTTCCTTCACCACAAACTCTTCCGCCGTCTGACCAATCAGCTTCTGGTCATCGGTAAGATCCGCCGGCGTAAACACATCACTCGGCAACGGCGATTCCAGCAAAAAACTCCCACCCTTCGGTGCAGGCTTCGCTATGGTTGCAGTAGCCATCGTTGTTCTCTTTCTTTGACTCACACTCGCCTAACAGTCAGCGAAAACAATTCTACGCTCGCAAAAGCAAGACCCGCAACCGGCGTAGGGGCGCAGCATTGCTGCGCCCCATCTAGGCACAATTTCTCAACTTACGTTCCCGGTAGCGCAGGGCGGAGTCTGCGGAGCCCTGCGGCCTTTCTCTGCAATGTGTTGTCGCCATCCTCACCCAGCCCCGCCCAAAAGGCTATAGACCAATAGTCCCAGCACAATCAACGTCACCAGCACATACGTCCAATCTCGCTGGTACAAAAAGGCCACCACCGAAAACGCCACCCGCGCGATCGGCGTGGCAATCAGAATCAGCAGCCCAAGCTGAATCAGCCCTCTCCCATGAAGCGCCAGCGCCTCATGGAAAATTCCGGAAACCGTGCGCAGTTTCTCCGGCTCCTCTTGAAACACCCGGTAATTCGTAACCGGTGTCGGGTGTCGCGCAAGGTAAACCACCCCGCCGGCAAGCACAAACACCGCCGCCAAAATCACCCCGGTCCGCAACAGCCGGCTCATGATTTCGTCCATGCGCTGTTCGGTTTTCTCCATCTTCGCTTCCTTACGTCCTTACTTCAACCCGTTGTAAATCATCTCCACTGCCAACACCGCAATCACGCCGCTGAACACCATCCGCAGAACCTTCACCTTCGCTCCCGCCAGCATCCGCGCCCCAATCAGCGACCCCGCCAGCACTCCCAGCATCACCGGCATTGCCAGTCCCGGATCGATGTAGCCGCGCCGCAGATAAACTCCCGCGCCCGCCGCCGCCGTCACCCCAATCATGAAATTCGAAGTCGTGGTCGACACCTTGAACGGCAGCTTCATCACCTTATCCATCGCCAGCACTTTCACCGCGCCGGAACCAATCCCCAGCAACCCCGAAAGCACTCCGGCCACAAACATCAGCCCAAATCCCTGCGGCACCCCGCGCACGTGGTAGCTTTGCAGTCCGTTCGGGGTTGGATACGCGCTGTCCATCTTCAACCAGGTAGCGATGCGATCGGGTCCCGTGTTTGCGCTGGAATCTGCGTGTTCCGTCATGGACGCATACGCGGAGTAGAGCAGCACCACCCCGAAAATGATCGAGATCATCGAAACGCGCAGGTGCAAAACCAGCGCCGCTCCCACCAGCGCCCCCGTCGTGGTGGCAATCTCCAAGAACATCCCCACGCGCACATTGGAATATCCCTCGCGTACATACGCTGCCGCCGCCCCGCTGGAAGTAGCAATCACCGAAACCAGTGCCGCGCCAATCGCATAGTGAATATCCACGCCGAACACCAGCGTCAGCAGCGGCACAATCACCACTCCGCCGCCAAGCCCGGTAAGCGCCCCTAAAAATCCCGCCACGAGCGAACTCAATCCAACCAGAGTAGTGAATTCAAGTGTATTCAAGGCAATCCACGTTCCCGGCCGCCAATTCTATGCGCCCAAGCAGCAGTCGCGCCAGCTTGTCCTGAGCCTCGAAGGGCATCTTGCCGGCGTGCCTGCGTGGCTCCGCACAGCCGCGGAGTCACAGAGCGTCGGAACATCACTGAGTTGCGGGAGCGGGCGCGCTGTCCTTGAAGGAAATCAACAGGAAACTGGAGCGGGTGCCGAGGAAATCGACGACGCGGCGGTGCTGGCCTGCGGGCATCCAGAGCACGTCGCCGCCATGCAGAAACGATCTGTGCTCGCCGCCGAGATTGGCGTCGAGGTTGGCATCGCTGAGCGCAACCAGAAGCGCATGCACCTTCGGTGCGGCGTCGACGTAGTCTCTGGCGCTGGCTACTCTGTACAAATCGACGCGAATCTCATCGCTTTCAAAATAGGGAACAGGTTCTTCGGCGGCATCTGACGGCGTCTTTTTGGCGGACGTACCGCCGCTTGCGCCGTGCTGCTGCGGGCAATCGGTCGGCTGCCCTGGGATCACCTCCTTGCAAATATTCTTTGTCGCGCCTTGCGGGCGCACTAGTTCGATGGTGATGTTATGGAAGGGCAGACCGGAATCGGTGCGCGCGACGTGCGCAAAATGCCCGGGTGAGTAGTGCGTTTCCCCATCTTGCAAAGTTTGGTGCAGTTCGGGCTTGCCTACGATGGCGTTGATGATGTCCGCGGCGCCCAGCGTGACGTACAGATACGGGAGATCGTGCTGATGCAGTAGCGTGGCGTCCAGCGCCGGAACCATCACATTGTAGACGTGCGTGAAATCGTTTTGCAGCACCAGGCGGTGATGCGGTTCTTCGCTGATGGGGACAGGTCCTAACGGTGCGGTGGGATTCTGCAGAGGAAGATTGGATGTGGTCGCTTGCGCGTGCATGGCGGAGCAGCACAAGAGCGCCCAGATGAGAGCAAGGACTGGTTTCATGGAGCAGGAATCGTACTCGGCCGATGGCTGCATGACAAGTTCAACGCATAAGTCCGTCATTGCAGCGTGCGTACCGGCGACTCGGAATCCTGCGCTCCGGTATACGTGGACGCTCGCCAATGGTCAGGAATTCGATCCATATCGGCCGATCCATGCGCCAACTATTGAGAAGGTGCGCAAGCGCCGCGGCGCATCGCGTCCGAGGATTCTGGAGGACGGCCGGGAATCCCGACACCACGCAAGTTGCCGGCTGTCCCGTTGACTCGTTGCCCTTACCGTTATACCGTTTGCCAACACCCACGAACATTCGGCGGAGCCAGAGGCCGAGCCAGGCAACGCGAACCCATGCCTGGAGTCGGCGACTGGAGTCATATTGATCAGCAAGCGTCCAAAGTTTTTTTACGGCTGGTGGATTGTATTCACCGCTGCGTTAGGTTTGTGCCTCGGCGGTCCCCCCATTGCGGTATTTTCCTTTGGGGTCTTCTTCAAATCGCTGGTTCATGAATTCCATGCCAGCCGCGCTGCGATTTCATTTGCCTTTACAATACACAACATCGTGGGCGCGATGTGCGCTCCGCTGATGGGCTGGCTGATCGATCGCTTCGGCGCATCAGCGCTGGGAATGGCGATACTTTGGATGGGCAGCACGGGAAACATTGCGCTCGCCGCAGCATTTCTTGTTGGCCTAGGCATGGGAGCGGAGTCAGATATCATCGCCTACCTGATCAGCCGCTACTTCGGTTTGCGGGCCTTCGGCACGGCGTTTGGACACTGCTTCGGCGCCTTCATGCTGGCGGGAGCGATTGGCACACTGCTGATGGGCGCAGGCTACGACTGGACTCATTCTTATAGCGTCCCTCTTGCCTGGTTCTTTGGCGCAATGGTGGCGGCGCTGGGGCTGCTTGCGCGCCTCGGACCATACCGCAACGCCGCGGAACCGGGAGAAAGTCGGCCCTCGCAGCTCGTCCAGACGGCCACCAGCACGTAATCGCAGTGGTGCGGATCTCGTTTCTGTACGTGTGAACCTAAGGAGAACTATGAGCGCACAAGTTGCGTCGAGCATTGCGCCAACACAGTTGCTGCGCGCGCGTGAGGGTTTCATCCTGCATCAAGCTTTATACGCCGCAGCCAAGTTGGGTGTTGCGGACTTAGTGGAAGAGGGTTTGCACCATAGCTCCGAACTTGCCGTCAAACTGAAGATGAACGAAAGCGCGCTGTACCGCATCTTGCGCCTGCTCGCAAGCCAAGCCATCTTCGAAGAGACGGCCCCGCGTGCATTCAGCAACACCGAGCTCTCCCGCTTTCTGCGCACTGGCGTCCCTGGATCGCTTCGGCCGATGTTTATCTTCTGGGGGAGCGAATTCTATTACCCCTGCTTTGGAGAGATTCTCTACAGCATCGAGACCGGCGAGCCGTCCAGAGCGAAGCTGGCTGGCATGGATGGATTCGAATATCTTCGTCAAAATCCCGAGCAGGCCCGCATATTCGACGACGCAATGACCACCGGGTCGCAGCTTGCCGGTCCTGCAATTGCCGCGGCGTACGACTTTGGAGCGTGGGAAAGTCTCATGGATGTCGGCGGCGGCAATGGCATCTTGCTCTCGCACATTTTACGCACGTATCGTGGGATGCGCGGCGTGCTAGCCGACCAAGCGCACGTACTCGAGCGGGCCCGGCAGCGCAGGTTTCTTGGCGGTGAGTTGGAAGCACGGACGACGATGGAGCCCTGCGACTTTTTCCGCGGAATTCCTTCCGGCTGCCAAGCGTACCTTATGAAGAGCGTGATTCACGACTGGGACGATCAACAAGCTCGCGCCATACTCGTGAATTGCCGGAAAGCGGTTGCGCAGGACGGCGCACTACTATTAGTGGAGTTTGCTCTGTCAGGAGAGAATCTCCCTTCACTGGGAAAGTTCATCGACCTCGCAATGCTGGTATTGACCGGAGGCCGGGAGCGCACGGTCGACGAATACCGCGAGCTACTGGCCAGCGCGGGCTTTCGGCTCAATAAGGTCGTTCCAACTGCAGCCGAGTTCGCGGTCATCGAGGCAATTCCGGTTTAGTCAGGCCTTCGGCACTTCAGCGCAGTGCGCTTGCGTCTTGCGACAACTTTCCTCAAGCAAGTTCGCATTCCCATCTTCCGCTCCGTGGCTTGGGCGGCAGTCGGGGCACATTTGATTTAGAGGCGCTCGAAGATGCCGGCGGCGCCCATGCCTCCGCCAATGCACATAGTGACCATGCCGTAGCGGCTGTTCTTGCGCTGTAGGTCGCGGATCAGGGTGGCGGTGAGTTTTGCTCCGGTGCAGCCGAGCGGGTGGCCGAGGGCGATGGCGCCGCCGTTGGGATTTACGCGCGCTGGGTCGAGGGCGGCTTGCTGGATTACGGCGAGGGATTGCGCGGCGAAGGCTTCGTTTAGCTCGATTACAGCGATGTCGTTGAGCGAGAGGCCGGCGAGCTTCAGTGCTTTGGGAATGGCGAAGACGGGGCCGATGCCGAATTCCTCGGGAGGACAGCCGGCGGTGGCGTAGGCGACGAAACGTGCGAGCGGCTTGAGGCCGAGCGCTTTGGCGCGCGCTTCGCTCATTACCACGGTGGCGGCGGCGCCGTCGCTCATGGGGGAACTGTTTCCGGCGGTGACTGTGCCCTTGGCGTGGAAGGCGGGCTTTAGCTTGGCGAGGACCTCGAGCGAAGTATCGGCGCGGGGAAGTTCGTCGGTGTCGAAGAGAAACGTTTGCGTTGTAGGCTTGGAGGGCGAGGATTTGGATTTGGAAGAGGCGCCATTGCCGTTGGTTGGGAGTGAGGTGATTTTCACCTCTACAGAGATGGTCTCGTCCTTGAAATTTCCTGCGGCGATGGCGGCGAGGGCTTTTTTGTGGGAGTTGGCGGAGAATTCATCGGCTTGCTCGCGGGTGATGCCGAATTTGCGTGCGATATTTTCCGTGCCGAGGCCCATGTTGATGTAGGCGTCGGGATAATGGTCGACGAGCCAGGGATTGGGGGAGATTTTGTTGCCGCCCATGGGCACGAGAGACATGGATTCGGTGCCGCCGGCGATGATGATTTCGGCGGAGCCGCCGCGAATGCGTTCGGCGGCGAGGGCGATGGCCTGCAAGCCGGAGGAACAGAAGCGATTGATGGTCATCGCGGAAGTTTCGACGGGGAGACCAGCGCGGAGCGCGGCGATGCGCGCGACGTTCATGCCTTGTTCGCCTTCGGGCATGGCGCAGCCGAGAATAACGTCGTCGATTTGTTTTGCGTCGACGGCAGGCACGCGGGCGAGCGCCTCTTTGATGGCAAGCGCGGCGAGGTCGTCGGGGCGCGTGGCGCGGAGCGAGCCTTTATAGGCGCGGCCGACTGGCGTGCGTACGGCGGAAACGATTACGGCTTCTGGCATTGTAAATCACCTCGCGGCGCGGATATGAGGACCGCTACCGCAAGGATATTGTTGGCCTCGCGACGAGAAATTGCAAACCTAGCTCGTTATTCGAAGTCGGGGCAAGCTGGGGCGCAGCAGTGCTGCGCCCCTACGACCCCTCCCCCCAGTTTTTTTGGATCTGTTCATTACAAAGGAGTTTAAGTCTAGGGATTTTGGATCTGTTCATTCTGAAGGGGTTGCAAGTGCGATTTTCGGATCTGCGCATTCTAAAGGAGTTGCGGGGAAATTCGGCAGTCCATCCTCCAAGAGTAGAGATTGGGAAATCGAAGGGGAGCGAGAGCTAAGGCTTCGGTGATGACGGTAGGGCGGACGCGGGTTGGGCCGGAGAGGCTCCTGCGGACGGGGATGCGGAGTGTGACGGTGACGGGCGCAGCGGCAGCTGGCCGGCGTCTAGGCATGTTGCGGAGGTGGGGGATGGAATCGCGAACCATGTTGTGGTAGGCGGAGGGATTTTGGGCGACCCAGTAGAGTTCGTTTTTCACGTAGGAGAGGGTCTGAAGAAGAAGCTGGCCCAAGTAGGCGAAGGCAGAAGCATCGCGGGCGGAGATGCGGCCTTCGGCCAGGGCTTTGAAAACTTTGGCGAGGACGTGGTTGATGTCGGTGCCGTTGTTGAGGTTACCGGACAGGGAGGCAAGCTCGGCGCCGAGTTTATCGGCTTCGAGAAGCTGCTTTTCTTCGCGGACGTGGAAGGGGCAAAGGCTGGGATGGCCTTCCATACGGAGCATGCGGCAACGGCGTCCATCGGAGAATTGGCGTTGACAGAGATTGCGGCGCGTTTCGGACGGATTTGTGTTCATGTAGACCTCTAGAGGTGGATTTTAGAGATGGATTTGCCCTGCTTGGGCAGGCGAGCCCAGAAACACGGAGAGCAGGGAGACGGCAAAACGGGAAAAAGATGGGAGTGAGGCTCTTCGAGGCTGAGCGCGTTACTTTACGGGGGAGAGTTTACCAAAAGAGTAGATTCGATGTCAAGAAGTATTTTGAGGTCCGAAGAAAGAGGCATCAACGCAGAGTTCCACGCAGGTCGGAGCACCGAGGGCACAGAGAAGAAGAGAAGATAACGCTGAGACGCTGAGACCGCGGAGGAGCGCAGAGAGCTAGAGGCCGAGGTGGTCGAGTTGGTAGCGGCCTTTGGTTATGATTTGGTCCTGGTCGATCCAGACGTCGCAGGTGCGGGTTAGGACGTCGACGTGGGTGCGGGATTTCCAGTCGGCGTGGGTCTGGCTGCCGTAGGGGTCGCCGAAGGCTATGTGGACACCGGGAAATTTTTCGTCCTGAAGAAGGATGCCGATCATTTCGGAGAGGCCGAGGTTGGTGCCGAAAGCCAGCTCGCCGACGCGGTCGCTGTTTTCGTCGGTGTGGCAGTAGTCCCAGAATTCTTGCTCGAGGTCTTTGCGCTCACAGTCGACATGGCGCAGGCGCGCGCCTTTGATTTCGAGGATCAGCGGCGTGCGCTGCAAGTCGCCGTACTTGCCGTTGAAGTGGTCGCCGGCGGTGGCGTCGCATACGAAGGTGCCGTCGACGGTAGCTGGCGTGGTGAACACTTCGCCGGCGGGTAGATTCGACCAGTAGCGCGGACTGATGAGGCCGCTGGTCTTTACCCAGTCGAGGCCGCGATCGAAATGGGCGGCAAATTCGGTGCCCGCGCCGGTTTTGACCGTGAGCGTTTCGGCGCGGAGCATGCGTTCGCGGAGCTTGTTGCTGAGGCGGTCGACCATGCGGTAGTCGGCGCGCATGCCCTGCTGCATGATTTCTGGGGTCACGCCAACCATGTGCGCGTAGCGGATTTGGCGGCGCTCGACGACTTTGACGATGGCCATGCGCGCACCGAGTTCGCCGGGCTGCGGGTTCATGCACAGGATGCCGACGTCGGCGGTTTCGAGCGCGTCGAGTACGGGAGTGGGCGCCGACTTTATCGGGCGCGGACCGAAATCTTCGAGCAGCAGGCCGGTGCATGCCGCATGCACATTTTCCATCGCGGCAGCCAGGCTTGCGGCGACGGCGCGGCTTCGTTCATCGGCGATCAGCGCGGCGTGTTCGCCGGGCTTTATGCCCAGGCAAGTTTCGACGGCATTCTTTGCGCCGGGCATCAATTCGGATTGTGGAGCTCCAAAGGTCATGTCTAATTTTAGTTCAAGCTTCAACCTTCATGAAAGTCTTCGATTGTGAAGCCCGCGTCTTTCAGGATGCGGAGAAAATAAACCCTTGGGCAAATCTTTCGCACGGTGTACCCGCACGACTACAGTCTTTCGCTCGGGATGCTTCAGAATCAGATGCGAACCGGTTTGGCGGCTTTCGGTGTATCCGTTGCGTAGAAGAAAACCCAGGAGTTCGCGAGCACTCGCCATTATTCGATTGCAACCGAAACGGTCTCCGTATAGACGGTCCTCGCTGTGGGAATCGGTTTCCCATCCTTCTTGCATTCCTCAATGTAGAGGCGAATTCCTTCAAGCATGCTGGATTTAGCTGTATCGATGGAATCGCCAAGACCAGACACGCCGGGCAGATCCTCGCTGTAGGCGTGATACTGACCGTCTTCTTTTTCGATGGTTATTGGAAAGGTGTAGTACGTCATCTAAACCAAGCGTATCTGGCAATTTGGGGCGAATCAAGCATCGCGGCTGTTCAGTTGCTCACAGTGCGGGGGGTGACGCGGAAGGCGGGGACTTGGCCGCCGCCGGAGGTGACGTTGGCGAGGCCGGTGGCGCTGAGGCGGGTGAGGAAGCCGCAGAGTTTGCCGCGGAACAAATAGGGGGCGAAGTCGACCAGCATGTCGCGAAATTCGACGGTTTTGTTCGGCATGATGTAAGGAAAAACTTCGCGGCGGATGGGAATGCGCTCCTGCACGATCCATGCGCAGCGTTGTTCCCCAGGCTTGGTGGCGCCGGGCTTGGTGGCGGAGATGGCGCGCCCGATAGCTTCATCCCAATCGTGTTCGCTGGTTTCCCAGCCGAGGGTGACGCCGGTACCGCCGTATTCATCGCTGGGCTTGAGCACGAGGTTTTCACGCCTTTCACGAATGAAGGCAAGCAGATCGATGTGCTGGCCGTAATGCGCGGTGCCAACGTCTTCGACAACGCGTGTCCAGGGAATGTGGCGGCGAATGATTTCGCGTTCGTGATGCGAGAATAAAGCGCCGTTGCGCTCGTCGGTGAGGACGGCGAAGAACGCCTTCACGTGGGGAATCTTGCAACGGAAAGTGTTGGCGACGCAGACGGCATTCGCGGCGTAGGCTTTGACCAGCGCTTCGCACTCTTGGGGCCGCGCGACAATGTCGTTGATGAGCACGCGGCGGTAGACCAGATCGATTTTTGCCCCGTGCGCGGTGAGCGTTTTGCCATCGAAGATGAGGTCGCGGGGATCGGCGAGCACTACCGGCACGCCTATTCTTTCAAAGCGCTCTTTTAAGATTTCGAATTCGCTCCAGGTGGGGACTTCACGCCAGTCGACAATCGCGATTTGCGGCCGCTTGGACGTGCCGCCCCAATCGATGTAGCTCATCACCAGCGCATCAAGCAGCCTGGCGCCGAGCGGATAGCTGTGGACGTCGTAGTGCTTCGAAAACTCGGCCATTACCGGTAAAGCGCGGAAAATTTCCGCGAGTGTTTCAGCGTAGCCCGCGCCGGCGGGGGATTCGCCGTTGTATTCGGCAAATTTCAGCGAGTCCGGAAGAAGAAAAGCGTCGAGGCGCGAAGCGGTGCTGGCGAAGCCGTATCCCGCGTGCAAGCGCGCGAGGCGCTCTTCTTCGGGACGGAGATGAAACTGAGCGAACAGGGCGCGATCTTCCAGTGCGGCGGCGACCACGCGCTCGCCAAGCGAAGCGATGGTCTCGGCGACGATTCGAACGTGCTGTTCGTCTTCCTCAGAGAGAAAAAAGGGGCGCAGGAAGGGGCAATGGACGCGATCGCCAAAGGTGAGTTTGGCATTGCGCAGGCGCGCGAAAAACTGATCGGTGAAGCCCGGCGAGCTGCCAAGCATGGGCAGCAGCGCGTCGCGCCAATGCTCGACGAACTTCGAGGCCGTTGAGGGAACGGCCGTGTTGGTCATCTGACTTTGGCTCCAGGGCGCTCGGTTTGGGAGACAGCCGTCGATTGAACAGGGGATGAGGAAGAGGCTGTCACCTGCTTGGAAGCGGTCTTCGGAGCGGCGGTAAAGCCCGCGGCAGCGCCGATACCGAGCATCTCTTCCCAACGAGGCCAAGTGTTGGCGACGTTGCCGTGCAGGGCGCGGTCGATCACCAGCTTGGCCATTTTGTCGACCACGTGCTCGAAATAAAACTCAGTGATGCGGTCGCGCTCCATGTCAGGTGCGGGATTGAGGAAGTCGATGGCGTACGGGATGCCGTCCTTGACAGCAAATTCGATGGTGTTCATTTCGTAACCGAGCGCTTGGTTGATCGTTTGCGCGTCCTTGACGATGCGCGCGCCGAGATCTTTAGAAAGATATTCGTGCTCGATGAGGTAGCGGCGCTCCTTGGGATCGTAGCGGACGGGAGTGATGTCGGTTTTGCCGAAAGTGAAGCAGCGCACGTAGCCGGTGAAGTCGATGAATTCCTGCAAGGTCATGCAGTAGGGCGCAGTCTTGTCGTACGCGGCGAGGAGCTCTTCCTTGTTGTTGACTTTGTAGACGTGCTTCCAGCCGCCGCCGGAGAAGGGTTTGAGGATGGCGGGGCGGCCGACGTAGTCGAGAAGGCCGTCCCAGTCAATTGGATAGGTGAGATTGTGAAGGGATTCGGAGGTGATGTCGACGTCGCTGGGATAGCCTTTTTGCGGGAGGAGAACAGTTTTGGGAATGGCGATGCCGAGTTTTGCGGCGACGGAGTAATTGAAAAATTTGTCGTCGGCGGTCCACCAGAACGGATTGTTGATGACGTAGGTGCCTTGCAGTACGGCGTGCTTGAGATAGCCGCGATAATATTCGACTTCGTGAGAGATGCGGTCGACGATGACGGAGTATTCGGCGGCCTCATTCATGCGTGTGCCGCCGAGCTTGACGAATTCGGCGGCGACGCCGTCGGCTTTGCCGAGCTGGTTCACCTTGACGATGAACGCCGGAGGAAAACTGTATTCGCGCCCGCAGAGAAGGCCAACCTTCTTCATGATGAACTCCTAATGGAACTCCGGATGCGTACTGAAGATTACTGCTGCACTGGGCTCGATTCAATTAATCGCATGCGCGGAGGAGGCTCGCGACGCGGTGACACCCCCGCGAGTCTCTTCCACTAAATGCTTCACGACGGCACGCAAGTCGCCGGTCTGCTGGTAAACGCGAAGTTGCCGCTCGGCGCTGGTGCCTTCGTTGAGGATGGTGTGAACGTATTCGACGGCGCTACGGCTGCCCAGCTCGTCTAAGACGTCGTCGACGAAAGCGAGCAGCTCGACGGCTAGATCACGCATGGGCACTTCGGTTTCCTTGCCGAAATCGATGAGCTTGCCTTCGATGCCGTAGCGGGCGGCACGCCACTTGTTTTCCTCGATGAGCGCGCGGCGGTAAACGCGGAAGCTCATGTTGGAGGTGTAGAGGCGGTGCAGCTTGACGACGATGGCTTGCGTGAGGGCGGCGATGGCCACAGCTTCTTCCACCTTCGTGGTGACATCGCACATGCGGAATTCGAGCGTGCCGAACGTCGGATGCGGGCGCACGTCCCACCAGATTTTTTTGCCGCTGTCGATGCAGTTGAGCTTGACGAGTAGGCTGAGGAAATTTTCGTAGGCGCTCCAGGATTCGAATTGCTCGGGGACGCCGGTGCGCGGGAAGCGGCGAAAGACGGTGGTGCGGAAAGATTTCAGTCCGGTGTTGCGGCCCATCCAGAAAGGAGAGCTGGTGGAAAGCGCGAGCAGGTGCGGGAGGAAGTAGCGGACCATGTTCATCATATCGATGGTGGTTTGCTTGTCGGGCATGGCGACGTGGACGTGCATGCCGAAGATGAGCAGGGAGCGCGCGAGCTGCTGCAATTCCTCGACAATGTGCTGGTAACGCTCACCGGGGGAAATGACTTGGTCGATCCAACTGGAGAAGGGGTGCGTGCCGGCGGCGGCCACTTGCAGGCCGGCGCGCTCTGCGGCAGCAACGAGTTCGCCGCGGGTGCGATGCATTTCGATACGCAGCTCGCTGACGTTCTCGCAAATCTTCGTGCCGGTTTCCACGATCGACTGGTGCATCTCGTGCTTGACTTGCTCGACGATGTCCGGCGAAGCGGCGGAGACGAGCTGCATGACATGAGAACGAAGCTCATACGTGGCGGGATCAATGATCTGAAATTCTTCTTCTACGCCGATGGTAAAGCGGTGAGCCATGGGGTGGCCCTCGGTCCTTGGGTTGTAGGGGACGGCTAAGCGCGTATCATACCCCGGGCTTGGGGAAATTACATCTTTGCGTTGGCGTGGGGCAGTCGCGAGGCCGAATCGCATGGGCAGTCGACGTACCGTGGCAGTCCTAGCTTGAGGCTGTGACGGCGGGATGAGTTGTGCGGCGGCCGGCTGAAGGCGCCGCGAGGTTAGAGAATCAGGCGGCGCCCATGGCGCGGCGCTGTTGGAAACACTCGCGACAGAAGACCGGGCGGCCCTGGGTTGGACGGAAGGGCACCGTCGTCTCCTTGCCGCACTGAGAGCAATTGGTCTTAGTTTCGGCGCGCATCGGGGAGCCACCTCCTCCACTCGCGCCACCTTCGCTGCGCTTGGCCTTACAGGCCTTGCAGCGCTTGGGCTCGTTTTTGAAGCCCTTGTCCGCGAAAAACATCTGTTCGCCCGCAGTAAAAACAAACTCGGCGCCACACTCCGCACACTTCAGGACCTTGTCGTGGTATTCCATGAGCCGCTCTCCCTAGACCCGGAAGGGGCAGGGAGATGGGCGCACCTTGCACCATGGGCCTGGGAACATGGGGGATACCTCTCTCGTGGGGAACCGAGAGGGATCCCTTGGGCCTGCGGGCACGAAGCTGCAACAGAAACCCAAACGTCTCTGCCTTAGGGGCCTGATTCTCGGAAGTGCGGCGCCGAGCCGCG